>OJPO01000132.1_pt1 | contig 57851 bp, 47 predicted proteins | sample 1598541 | NCBI WGS metagenome assembly OJPO01 (sample SAMN03922453, study PRJEB24848) | human gut metagenome | isolation source: stool sample | host: Homo sapiens | place: Germany | collected 2009-11
GGGGGGGGGGGGGGGGGGGGGGGGTATGGTATAATAAGATCACCGAGACACACCCCACGATTGGAGGTAGCGACGATGAAAACTGCAAAACGATTCCTTGCCCTTGCCCTTGCGGGCGTGATGACGCTGGCCCTGCTCACCGGATGCTCGGACAGCAGCTCCCAAGCCAAGCAGGTGGAAGAGTATTTCCGGTACAGGAGGGGAAAATTTGCTGACTATCGGAAGGACGAGACGCTGGACAAAAAGCTCAAGGTCATCGCACGGCAGTTCCAGCCGGACTGGCTGAAGGATGAAAAGGGTGGGCTGACCGAGGAGGCACGGAACATCATTAAAAATGAATTGAAGGACTATCTGGTGACAGGCAGTGTTTATCTTTGGTATGGAGAAGTGAAGCCGTGCCAGAGTGCGCTGGCGCAGGCGGAGAGTATGAAGTACAGCCAGGGGATAGAGATTTATCCGCTAGCTTCCGGCATACCGATTCTGAAAGCCATAGCCTTTACAATGACGGACAAGAAGAGTGATGGCCACCGCTATTACCTTGCACTGGAAACAAAGGCCACCGTCAATACCCCGCAGGGCTGACACAGGAGGAAACGACGATGAAATTGAAAAAGCTGTTTGTCCTTGCCCTTGCGGGCGTGATGGCGCTGGCCCTGCTCACCGGCTGCGGCGATAAGCTGGGCGATAAGTCGGATGACACCCTCCGGGCCGAGGCTCTGGCGGACATCATAAATGTGCAGCGTGGCGTGAACATCACCTGCGAGGCCGACCCGCAGTTGAGTGAGGCGGCGGAGAGGTACACACACGTGAGCTCTGAGGATGGAAGCACTTTTCTCATTAACAAATTGAAGTTGGGCAATTACAACTCTATCGGTTCTGAGCCTCGCAAAGCTCTCTTGAATACCATCGGCATCGCCCCCGGCACCACCAACAAACAGGTCATCTTCTACAATGGAGCGGACAGAGGCTCGGACGACCCCGTCAAGCAGGCCATCGACCTCTGTAACGACTACAGACTGGTACTGCCGGAACCGGATAAGAATAATTGGGCCACTATCAGCTTCCGCGCATCCAGCTACCGGGTCGGCTTCGGAAGGTGGACGGATGAGGACGGCAAACCCAGGCTCTTCGTCATCATGGTAGGCGACATCCCGGCGGGAAGCTGACGCTCCTGCGGCGGGAAGATAAGAAAAACGGACAGCATCCCCCTCGGAGAGACTCCCCGAGGGGGATTTTTGCGCCTTGCGGAGAGGGCTGTCCTTTGTACAAATACACCGAAAACCCCATCGGAAAGGGGCGGTCTGCGGGCAAAACGCGAAAAAATCGGTTTTCCTCTTGCAAAACGGGGCAAAACGCGCTATTCTATAGTCACAGTTTAACAATTTAGCATGGTAAAGCGGTAAAACGAAGCGCCGCTTCTGCTGAGAAGCTGTTTTCGTAAGCGGGGTACGCCGAATGGCGAGGATTTTTGCCCCGCAGACAAGGCAATTTTCCGCAGCAATCCTTGGTGGATTGCAAGGGAAATCAACGCAGTATGCGAGCAAAAAGACCGCTCAGGCGGTGTGCAATGCTTATGAAAACGGCTTCTAAAGGAGGAATTTGTATATGAAACGTCTGGTCTCTGCTTTTCTGGCCGGTGCGATGGCACTGAGCCTTGCCGCCTGCGGCGGTACTGCATCCACTTCCACGGCTGCTTCTTCTGCCGCCGCTTCTGCCGCCCCGGCAAGCTCCGCGGCCGCTGACAGCGACCTGGCTTATATCCAGTCCAACGGCAAAATGGTCATCGGCTACACCGTCTATGAGCCGATGAACTACACCGACGCCGACGGCAGCTTCACCGGTTTCGATACCGAGCTGGCCACCGCCGTCTGCGGGAAGCTGGGTGTCGAGCCGGAGTTCGTGGAGATCAACTGGGACACCAAGGAGACCGAGCTGGCTGCAAAGAGCATCGACTGCATCTGGAACGGCCTGACCCTCACCGATGACCGCGAGGAGAACATGGCCTGCACCAAGCCCTACGTCAAGAACGCCCAGGTCGTCGTGGTGAAGGACGGCACCGACTACACCTCCACCGCCGACCTCATCGGCAAGACTGTGGTGGCCGAGGCTGGTTCTGCCGGTGAGACCACCATCACCGAGAACGCCGACCTGTCTCAGGCTGATTTCATCTCCAAGGCTGTTCAGACCGACTGCCTGATGGAAGTCGCCGCCGGTACTGCTGACGCCGCCATCCTCGACCTGACTCTGGCCTCGGCCATGATCGGCGAGGGTACCGACTACGCAAACCTCAAGATGGTGGATGAGCTGAACGTCGAGGAGTACGGCGTGGCCTTCCGCAAGGGCAGCGACGTGGCCGAGGCTGTGGACAACGCTTTCGACGAGCTGAAGGCTGACGGCACCATGCAGGCTCTGGCCGACAAGTACGGCCTGACTCTGGCTGAGTAACTTACATTATAAACGGATAGGTGTAGTGATTCTGTGACTGTGATTTTGGAGCGTCTGACCGGCGCATTCGCGCTCAACTGTGAGCTGTTCTTTCTGACCTTGCTGTTTTCGCTGCCGCTGGGCCTTGTGGTGGCCTTTGGCTCCATGAGCCGGTGCGCACCGCTGCGGGGCGTCGTCAAGACCTTCGTGTGGGTCATCCGCGGCACGCCGCTGATGCTCCAGATCATCGTCATCTACCTTGGCCCCGGCCTGCTGGGTATGACCAACCCCTGGCCATCCGGCTCTTCGGGCCGTCTGGTGGCGGCGGTGGTGGCTTTCGCCATCAACTACGCCTGCTACTTCTCTGAGATCTACCGCGGCGGCATCGAGGCTGTGCCGAAAGGCCAGACCGAGGCCGGTCAGGTGCTGGGCATGACCAGGAGCCAGATCTTCTTCAAGGTCACGCTCCTGCAGGTCGTCAAGCGCATCCTGCCCCCGATGGGCAACGAGGTCATCACGCTGGTGAAAGATACCTCGCTGGCGAACGTCATCGCCAACAAGGAGATCATCATGATGGCAAAGGAGTACAGCGCCAAGGGCCTTATCTGGCCGCTGTTTTCCACCGCGATCTTCTTCCTCGTCTTTGTCGGCGCACTCACCCTGCTGCTGGACTGGGCCGAGAAAAAGATGGACTATTTCCGCTGTTAAGGAGGATACTGAATTATGGCATTACTCGAAGCCTCCGGCATCGGGAAGAATTTCGGCGAGACGAAGGTTCTCAGGGACATCTCGCTCACACTGGAACAGGGCGAGGCGCTGGCCATCATCGGCTCGTCCGGTTCAGGAAAGACGACGCTGCTGCGCTGCCTGAATTTCCTTGAGCGTCCCGACACCGGCGTCATCCGGGTGAACGGCGAGACCATGTGGGACGCCGCCGACCCTGCCACCCAGCGGGAGAGCGAGGTGCGGAAAAAGCGCCTCCACTTTGGCCTCGTGTTCCAGAACTTCAACCTCTTCCCCCAGTACACCGCGCTGGAAAACGTGATGCTGGCGGGGGAGCTTCTGGCAAAGGAGCAGCCCGACTACAAGGCCGACAAAAAGGCCATCCACGCCCAGCTGGAAGCACAGGCCCGTGACCTGCTGGCCCAGATGGGCCTGTCGGAGCGGGCAGGCCACTACCCCCACCAGCTCTCCGGCGGTCAGCAGCAGCGGGTGGCCATCGCCCGCGCACTAGCCCTCCACCCGGACATCCTCTGCTTCGATGAGCCCACCAGCGCCCTTGACCCGGAGCTGACCGGCGAAGTCCTCCGCGTCCTGCGGGACCTCGCCGACCGCAAGACCACCATGATCATCGTCACCCATGAGATGCACTTCGCCCGGGACGTGGCCGACCGCATCCTGTTCATGGACGGCGGCGTCGTGGTGGAGGAAGGCCCGGCCCGCCAGCTCATCGACCACCCCCGGGAGGAGCGCACCAAGCAGTTTTTGGCGCACTATGCTGAATAAGCGCCTCCGGCAGCGGGCTTGCCCTCTCCGTCATTGCTTCGCAATGCCACCTCTCCCAAAGGGAGAGGCACTGGCGTGCCGGGCAGGCCCACGCGGGACAAGCAAAGTTTGATTTTATCGTAAACAGTAGTGCCTTGCTATAGAGGGCAGCAGCTTCGGGACAATATCCCTTGTCAAGCTGCTGTGGATCTCTGTAGCAGGGCACTATCTTTTACGTTATATTGAGCTTCCAGCGGTCAGCGGAAAGTGGCCCGGTCTGCCAAGGGCTCTCCCTTTGGGAGAGCTGGCGCGAAGCGCCTGAGAGGGCTATTCACGCCGAAAACACCGCGATTCGCGCAGATTTTATTTACATTCTCTGGATTTTTTGGTAAGCTTGTATCGAAAAAGGATGATTCTTCAAACGACGAACCGACCAAAGGAGGACAGACTATGAGACTGAAGAGCGCACTCCGGCGGGGCGTGGCCGCCGCCGTCATCGCGAGCATCGTGGTGAGTTCCGGCGTCCCGGCCTATGCGGCCCGGTGGGACATTGCCGACGGCGACATCATCGTGGAAGCGGGCGACGAAGGCACAAACAGGGTCACACAGGGCAAGACCATCGAGCAGGAGGACAGAGACACCGTCATCACCGGCAAGTCGGAGGAGCATACCGTCACCATCGACACCTCCAAGGGCAACGTGGACGTCACCTTCGACGACCTGAAAATTGACGTCAGCGGCAAGACCGAGGTGGATGGCAGCGGTGACGGCCCTGCCCGGGAGAGCAAAGCCGCCGTCACCGTGCAGGGCGGCGGCGATGCCACCATCGAGCTGGACGGCGACAACAAGCTGAAAAGCGGCAGCTGCAAAGCGGGTCTTGAGAAGGACGATGAAATGTCTGAAGATGGCGAAACCATCTCTGGCAAGCTGACCATCAAGGACGACAACGACACCAAAGGATCCCTCACCGCCGAGGGCGGCGACGGCGGCGGCGCAGGCATCGGCGGAGGAGCGGAGAGAACCGGCAGCAACATCACCATCCGGGGCGGCACGATCGAGGCTGTGGGTGGGAACAACGCGGCAGGCATCGGCGACGGTGCAGGCCGCGCGTCGGAGACAGACCCGGATGCACCGTCCAGCAACCCCAATAATCCCAATAACATCATCATCTGCGGCGACGCCGAGGTGACGGCCAAGGCGGGGAGTCAGATATTGGATGCCAAGGCCCCGGCCATCGGCGGCAGCTACGGCGAAGTACCCACGGATGCCCTTTCTGATGCGGAACACAAGGTGACAGGAGGACGGCTGACCCGTCTGAACGCGGACGGCACCGTGATGGAGGGGATGGGCTACGACTACACCTCCGTCCCCACGCCCCAGCCGGACGACGACGAGGACGACGACGTCCCGCCCCCGGTGCAGGAGAACGCCCCCGAACCCCTGCCCGGCGGCATGGTGGTGGGCGGCTTCTTTTCCAGCCGGGTCACCATCCAGCGGCTGGACCCTGCTTTGGCCATTGAGAGCGCCAACCCCATGCCCGGCAGCGTAAAGGCCGGCGACGCCGGAGAGGTCCTCACCCCGGGGGGTGTGGTACTTATTGAGAGCGCCGCCCCCCGCTCCACCGTTACCACCGACATCTCCAGCCTCCGGGAGGACGGCGTGGAGGACATCTTCTTCCGCTATGAGGACACCATGACCCACTATAGCGTGGACAAGATGGCCGACGCGGCGGGCGAGGACGCTGACGTGGAGCTGAAGCAGAACAGGGAGGACATCAGCCTCCGGCTGGACGGCGAAACGCGGGACGACCTGTCAGAGCGCTATCTGGAGTGGGTGCCGGTGCAGACGCCAGAGCCGCAGGAGTGGCTGATATTGACCCACGAACACGAAGAGGTAGAGCGAAAAACGAGTGAAGAACTCAGACGTGAACTCGACGAATTACTGAAACAAGAGCGGGAGATGGGCTTCCAATTTGCGAAAAAAAGGGACGACCGCCCGAGTTTGGATTGGTGGCTCGAGCCTGCGAGAACGGAAACGCCGAGAATCGGGCTTGAGGAGTCCCTGAAACAGCTGGCTTCCCGATTTGAGGCCATCGCTCCCGAGGAGGATAAGCCACGGCTTTTCCTGCTGGAAACCACCGTCCCGGATGGCACAAAGTATACCAATCTGTTGGAGAGTGACCTGCGGAGCTATGCCGACCTTGGTGACGACTGGGACGACCTGCCGGATACCCAGGGTGAGATAAAGATCTGGCTCCCGGAGGACTTGGGGCAGCCCAAAGAAATAAGCATCTCAAAGGAGAGCCTGAGCCGCAGCGACGGCATTGCATGATACACAGAACGAAAGGAGACGTACTATGAGACTGAAAAGTGCACTCCGGCGGGGCGTAGCCGCCGCCGTCATCGCGGGCATCGTGGTGAGTTCCGGCATCCCGGCCTATGCGAAAACATGGAACATCGCTGACGGCGACATTACGGTCAAAGGTGCGAGCGATGAAAGTGGAAACTATAACAATGTCAAGCAGGGCGACAAGGATTTCGAGAAGGACACTGACACCGTCATCACCAGCAAGTCGGACAAGTCGGAGGAGTCGAAGGAGCATACCGTCACCATCGACACCTCCGAGGGCAATGTGGACGTCACCTTCGACGACCTGAAAATTGACGTCAGCGGTAAGGGCGAAGCTGCTGTCCGGGTCGAGGGCGGCGGCGATGTGACCATCGAGCTGGACGGCGACAACGAGCTGAAGAGCGGCGGCTATCATGCGGGTCTTGAGAAAAACGATGAAAGGTCTGAAGATGACGAAATCATCTCTGGCAAGCTGACCATCAAGGACGACAACGGCAAGGACGGCTCCCTCACCGCTGAGGGCGGCGAAGGCGGCGGCGCAGGAATCGGCGGAGGAGCGGAGAAAACCGGCAGCAATATCACCATCCAGGGCGGCACCATCGAGGCTGAAGGCGGCTTCGGCGGCGCAGGCATCGGCGGAGGCATCAAGAGCACTGGCAGCAACATCGCCATCCAGGGCGGCACCATCGAGGCCGTGGGCGGCAAGGGGGCTGCCGGTATCGGCGACGGCGCAGGCGCACCGTATGAGATAGACCCGAATGCGCCCAGCAACCCCAGCAACCCCAATCACATCATCATCTCCGGCGACGCCGAGGTGGAGGCCAAGGCGGGAAGCCCGATGACGGACGCCAAGGCTCCGGCCATCGGCGGCGGCATGGTCGGCGAGATCCCCAATAACGCCCTCTCCAGCGGCCACAACGGCAGTCTGACCCGCTACGACTCCGACGGGAAGAAGATGGAGGACTACAGCTACGACAGGCGGACTCCCTCCCAGCCGGAGCAGCCCGATGATACCGAGAACAACGACGACGAGGACGACACCCCGAACTCGCAGTCCGGCGAGGTGCCGGACCGTGTGAAGCAGATGTACGAGACCGTCGGCGTGATCACCCATCTGGATGGCACACAGGAGCTTGGTAATGTGGCCACGGCGGAGTATGACCCGGTCAACAAGGTCCTGAGCTTCGATGCCCACAGCACACTCTTTCGGATGACAGGCGACTCACTGCGGGAGCTTGCAAAGGAGGTCCATGAGCTTCGCATCCGGTTCCTTGATGGGGAAGGGCGGGAGATGGAGGCCGTCATTCCGCTGGCCCGGATCAAAGACTTGGTCGGCGTGAATGGCGCATTCGAACTCGAGCTGTCCCAGGAAGGGCTCTATCGCTTCTATGTTGTCGGGCAGACGGGATATGATAGAAAAACATTCTCGGATGAGACCGCCCTGCGCCGAAACGGCAAGGAACTGGTCCTCGTGTACCGCGTTGGCGATGAGGAGCAGAAAGCGCAGGAGACTGCCCGGGTGGAAGAGGCGATCGCCCGCCGCAAGCAGGAGAAAGAGCAATGGGGAACGGTCCTCTCCGGTCGAGAAAGCAGCTCCCTGAGCGGACTGCCCGAGCTGACTCAGCCGGGAACGGGTACCGTCGGCAGCGTGACCGACTTCAGCGCAAAACCGAAGGATCCCACCATCCTCGACATGGGCCCCATCACGGTCCGTCCGTCCGAGCAGCCCGCCTCCAACCCGACGGTGTGGAAGACATTTACCGGGAACATCGTGAAGCTCGTGGGCGGAAAGCAGGACAGCAAGAAGGACGACCCGGCCCCCTCCGTCGGCGGCCTCAGCGGGCTGACGACTCTCTCGCCGGACAGCCTTACCACGGTCCAGCAGCCGGAGCAGGCCGCAGACCCCGGGCCGGAAGACCCCATCCGGATACCGCTTCTTGAGGACGAGGAAAAGATAACCATTCAGCCTTTCACGGAGAAGACCCCGGCGGAGGAACAGACCGATACTGCCGGACCTCGCGGCCAGCAGGGCAGACGGGATGATTCCGCCCGGCAGACCGAGGCAGGCCCTCGCGGCCAGCAGGGCAGGCGGGATGATTCCGCCCAGCAGACCGAGGCAGGCCCTCGCGGGGCACAGGCAGGCAGAGACGGCGATAAGACCGGTGAACCCCGCGGCCCTCGGGGCCGGCACGCGGGACGCGGAAACTGACCTGCGCACAATCACCAAAAACCACCGATAGAAAATAGCAATGTTGTACGAAGAAATCTGCCCCAAACCCCTTGCAAAATCACGATGAGCTGAGTATAATACCACTCATGAAACGCAAAACGTCCTGCCCCTCGTCCGGCAGGGCGTTTTTGTCGGTAAAGATCCGGCAAAGAAATGTTAAGTGATCGCCCGGGGAGGGGCTTTGTATGACAAAAGACATGACACAGGGCAGCCCGCTCAAGCTCATCCTTGCCTTTGCGGTGCCGCTGATGCTGGGCAGTCTGTTCCAGCAGTTCTACAATCTGGCCGATACCATCATCGTGGGCCGCTTCGTGGGCGTGGATGCGCTGGCGGCGGTGGGCAGCGTGGGCGGCCTGAACTATCTGGTGCTGGGCTTCGTCAACGGCATCGCCTGCGGCTTCTCCATCCCCATCTCGTGGACCTTCGGCGCGAAGGATTACAGAGAGATGCGGCGCTACACCGCCAATACCGTCTGGCTGAGCCTCTTTTTCGCCGTCGTGCTCACGGTGGTGACGGTGGCCCTGACCCGGTCGGTGCTGGTCTGGACCAACACCCCCGACAACATCATTGACATCGCGGACATCTACATCCGCACCATCTTCTGGGGCATCCCCTTCACCCTGCTGTACAACGTCACCAGCGCCCTCATGCGCGCGCTGGGCGACAGCAAGCGGCCGCTCTATTTCCTGCTGGTGGCCAGCGTGCTGAACATCGGCCTCGACCTGCTCTGTATCCTCATCTTCCGGATGGGGGCGTTCGGTGCGGCCTTCGCCACCGTGTTCAGTCAGGCGGTGGCGGGCATCGGCAGTCTCATCTACATCGGCCGCCACTACCCGGAGCTGAAATGGAGCAGGAAAGAGGGCCGTCTGAGCGCCAGCCACTGCCTCAAGCTCTGCAACATGGGCATCCCCATGGGCCTGCAGTGCAGCATCACTGCCATCGGCAGCGTTGTGCTGCAGGGCGCGGTGAACGGTCTGGGCAGCAGCATCGTGGCCGCGCAGACCGCAGGCAGCAAGGCCGCCCAGTTCCTCTCGGTGCCACTGGAGAGCATCGGCACCGCCATGACCACCTACGCCAGCCAGAACATGGGCGCTCACGACCTCAAGCGTGTGGACCGGGGCGTCAATACCGCGCTGGGAATTGGCTGCGTCTACAGTGTGGCATCCTTCCTCATTCTGCGTGTGCTGGATGTGCCGCTCATCAGCCTCTTCCTCGAGAGCAGCGAGGTGGAGATCATGGCGAATGCCCGCAGCTTCATCTTCTGGAACAGCGTGTTCTACATCCCGCTGGCTGTCCTCATCATCTACCGCTACACCATCCAGGGCCTGGGCTATTCCGGCCTTGCCATGTTCGCGGGCGTGGCCGAGATGGTCGCCCGTGCCATGGTGGGCTTCTGGTTCGTGCCGCTCTGGGGCTACTTTGCGGCCTGTATCGCCAACCCTGTGGCATGGTTCTTCGCCTGCTTCTTCCTCATCCCGGCGTACTTTGCAGTGCGCAAGCGCCTGACGAAGGAGCTTGCCGCAGCGCGGGTGGAGGATTGACCCTCTCAGTCTCGCTCCGCTCGCCAGCTCCCCCAAAGGGGGAGCCTTTGGCATGTCGGGCAACTCTGCGCTGACCGCTGAAAGCTCAATATGGCATAAAATATAGTGCCCTGCTACAGAGATTCACAACAGCTTGACAAAGTTCTCTTGTCTAGAAGCTGCTGCCCTCTGTAGCAGGGCACTGCTGTTTTCGGATAAAGTAAGCTTTGCTCGTCCCGCGTGGGCCTGACCGGCCTGCCAATGGTGCTTCGCACCCGGGTTGCGGCACCCAGCATCCGCTGCGCTCCGCTTGCGTCTTGCTGGCCGCGGCCCCAACAGCTCCTCCCTGTTTCCGCCGCTGGCGGCGGTCGTCGTTGTTGCCCCCTTTGGGGGAGCTGGCGAGCGGAGCGAGACTGAGAGGGCTACTTTTGTTGTATTTCAGCAATAAGTCTTGACAAAATGTGGCAGAAGTTGTATCTTCGAACCATAAATACGCCGCCGGTGCAGGGAAAGTCCCTGCCCGGCGGCCAAGATATAAAGGAGAGATACGATGAGACTGAAAAATACGCTCCGGCGCGGAGTTGCTGCGGCAGTCATTGCGGGCATCGTGGTAACTTCCGGCCTGCCGGTCTATGCAAAGACGTGGGACATTTCCGAGGGCAGCATCACCGTCGAAGCAGACGGAGAAGAGGATGGAAAGTCCTATAATAAGGTCACTCAGGGTGATAAGGAAACGGTGCGGGACACCGACACTGTCATTACCGGCAAGTCTGAAAGCAACACAGTTACGATCAAATCGGGGGGGGGGGCAGACCTCTGACGTGACCCTCAAGGACGTCAGCATCAAGTCGGACAAAGACGCCGCCCTCAAGGTAGAGGGCGACGGCAACGTGCGGCTGGAGCTGGACGGAAACAATGAGCTGAAGGGCGGCGCTAACCACGCAGGCGTCGAGAAGAACGACAGCGACTCTAAGGGTACACTGACCATTAAGGATGACAACGGTACCAGTGGCTCCCTGACGGCGACCGGCGGCGCACAAGGTGCTGGCATCGGCGGCGGTTCGGGCAGCAGCGGCAGCAATATTACCATCTCCGGTGGTACTATCACAGCGACCGGCGGATGCAACAACAACGAAGCAGGAAACGGCGGTGCGGCTGGCATTGGTGGCGGTTTTAACGGCAGCGGAACTGACATCAAAATCACCGGCGGCAATGTCACAGCCAACGGCAGCCGGAAGCCGGACGGCACCAGTGGATGTCAGGGTGCAGGCATCGGCGGAGGTTATGGCAAAGGCGGCACCAATATCTCTATCAGCGGTGAAGATACTGTAGTGAACGCCAACGGCGGCAAGTATGGCGCTGGCATCGGCGGCGGTGCAATGGGTGCTGGCGAAAACATTACCATCAGCGATGGCGCTCATGTAACAGCCAACGGTGGTGCACAGGGTGCAGGCATTGGCGGCGGCAGCGGCATTGGCGGCAATGGCAGCAACATCACCATCAGCGGTGACAAGACCTATGTGGAAGCTACCGGCGGCGGCGACGCCGAAGCAGCCGGTGCCGGTATCGGCGGCGGTTTCAGTGGTCGGTATGGTAATGTTGGCAAGGGCAGTGACATCACCATCGAGGGAGGCACGGTTATCGCAACCGGCGGTAGCGTTACCAGCGATTCAGGCGGTGGCGCGGCCGGTATCGGCGGCGGCAGCGGATATGCCCCGCGTGATGACAAGGCTGGAAATGGTGAGCATATCTACATCAAGGGTGACGCGAATGTGACTGCCAAGGGTGGAAATGGTGCTGCAGGCATTGGTGGCGGCAATACCAATAATAAGATGGGCGACGCCATCGACATTGTTATCGAGGGCAACGCTAAAGTAACTACTGAAGCAGGCGGTGACGTGTCCATCGGCGGCAAGAATGGCGAAATTTCCAACGACGACCTTCTTTCGAAGGACTTTACCGGTATCCTGACCCGTAAGGATAACACCGGTAAGGTCATGGAGGACTACAGCAAGGATGCCACCCCGCTGCCCGCCTCGGAGGAGAACGGCGTGGTTTGGGTAGACGCTGACGTCAGCGGATGGGGCGGCGTGCGCATCGCCGTCCCGGAAGGGACGCCTACCGACAGCGTGTCGGCCTGCTATCTGGAAGAGGGCGCTCTGCTGATAGTAGATGCAGGCGGCAGTGACTGCCTGCTGGAAGGCCGCGTCAGCGACCTACGCCAGAACGGCATCCGCCAGCTCTGCCTGCGCTGGAACGGCGGTGAGCAGACCCTCAGCACGGACGCTCTGGCCGCAGCAGGCGGCGAGGATGCCTCTTTCCGCCTGACGGAAGTAAACGGCGGACTGACGATGGTTTTGAATGGGCTTACCCGCAATGAACTGCTGGCAAAATAAATGTATCTCTCCGGCTCCCCTTCGGGGGAGCTTTTGTTGTATTTACAAATCCCCCCAAAACAGTTATACTATATATAGTTGTGTCAAAACGAGGAGGCGGGACGATGGAGCAGGAGCTGGAACGGCTGGAAGGCACGGTAGAGGACATCATCTACCTGAACGAGGACAACGGCTATACCGTGTTCGAGGTGTCGGGCGGCGGTGTCGTCACCGTTGTGTGCGGCGTGGTGGGAGAACTCCACGCCGGTGAGAGCGTCGTCTGCCGGGGCAGGTACGAGAACCACGCCACCTATGGCCGACAGTTCCACGCACAGGAGTGCGAGACGGATATGCCCAAAGACCTCGAGGCCGTCTACGCCTTCCTCGCCAGCCGGTCGCTGCCCTACATCGGCGCACGGACGGCGGATAAGATCATTGACAAATTCGGCGCGGCGGCGCTGGAAATTATCGCCAACGACCCCGCCCAGCTCACCCTCATCCCGGGCATCTCGGCGGACAAGGCCGACCGCATCCAGCAGGAGTTCAAGCGGATGTTCGGAATGCGGGAACTCATCGCCTATCTGGCTCAGTTCGAGATCAGCCCCCGCCGGGCGATGGAGGTCTTCCGCACCTTCGGGCCGGGGGCCATGCAGGCCATCCAGCAGAACCCCTATCTGCTGTGCGGAGAGCCGCTGCAGCTGGACTTCCGCCACGCCGACAGCATCGCCCAGTATTACCAGATGGCAGGGGACTGCGCCCAGCGGCTGGAAGCCGCCCTTCTGCGCACCCTGCGCCACAACGCCGGCAACGGCCACACCTGTCTGCCCCGGGCGCAGCTGCTGGAAACAGCGTCGAACTTCATCCACCAGCCCCCCGAAAAGCTGGCGGCGGCGCTGGACAGCTGTATCCAGACCGGGAAACTGGAGGTGCGGATGTTCGACGGCACACCGTATATTTATCTGCCGGATCTGCTGGCCGCAGAGCAGGACATCGCCGACCGTCTGGCCATGCTGACCAGGCGCGGAAAGCAGACGGCCCGAAACCTCGACAAGAACATCCAGATTCTGGAACTGGCGCAGGGCTTTGCTTACGCGCCGCTCCAAAAGGAAGCCATCCGCAAGGCCATGACCGAGAACTGCCTTGTCCTCACCGGCGGCCCCGGCACCGGCAAGACCACCACGGTCAACGCCATCCTGCAGCTGCTGGAGAACGAGGCCGAACGGGTAGCCCTCTGCGCTCCCACAGGCCGCGCCGCCAAGCGTCTGAGCGAGCTGACGGGCCGGAAAGCCTCCACCATCCACCGTCTGCTGGAAGTGGACTACACCGGCGGCGTGGTCAGCTTCATCCACAACGACAAGAACCTGCTCAAGTGCGACGTCGTTATCCTCGACGAGATGAGCATGGTGGACGTCAAGCTGTTCCAGGCCCTCATTGCGGCACTGCGGTACAGCTGCCGTATTATTATGGTAGGCGACGCCGACCAGCTGCCCAGCGTCGGCCCGGGCAATATCCTCGGCGAGATCATCCGCTCCGGGCTGGTGCCGACGGTCTGTCTCAACGAGATATTCCGGCAGGCCGCTCAGAGCCTCATCGTGGAGAACGCCCACCACATCATCTCGGGCGAACCGCTGAAAAAGGGCGGAAAGACGGACGATTTCTTCTTCCTCGAAGCCGACGGCGACGCGGCCCAGAAGCTGGTCTGCGACCTTGTGACCACCCGTCTGCCCCGCAGCTACCAGTTCGACCCGGTGAAGGATATTCAGGTGCTCTGCCCCACGAAGCTCGGCCCCACCGGCACCCAGGCTCTCAACGCGGAGCTGCAGGCCATGCTCAATCCGCCCAGGAAGGGCAAGCCGGAGCTGCAGAGCGCGGCCCGGGTCTTCCGGGTGGGGGACAAAGTGATGCAGGTGCGCAATAACTACGAGATAACGTGGCAGCGCATCGGCGGGGAACAGGGTGTGGGTGCCTACAACGGCGACATCGGCATCGTGGAGTCCATCGACGTGCGCAGCCGCTCCATGGTGGTGCGGATGGACGACAGGCGGCTGGTCTACCCGGCGGAGAACCTCAACGAGCTGGAAATTGCGTATGCTATCACGGTACACAAAAGCCAGGGCAGCGAGTTCCCGGCGGTCATCCTCCCGGCGGCACAGGTGCCGCCCCGCCTGTGCTACCGCAACCTCTTCTATACCGGCGTCACCCGCGGGCGGAAGCTCTGCATCGTGGTGGGCCGGCGGGACGTGGTGAACCGGATGATGTCCAACATCCGCCAGAACCTGCGCTATAGCGGCTTGGCCGCCCTGCTGGCAGAAGCCTTGCCGCCGGAGCAGGAGAACCTTTAAGGGTTTCTTTTTGGATACACCTGTGTTATACTATAATGTGTTTTGATGACCCGCGCCCGGAGATGGGCGATGGAAATAGAGAATGGGCAGCAGAGAAAGGAAATATCACGATTATGGCACAGAATGACATCGGTATCGATCTTGGTACGACGACCATCATCATCGCGCAGGAGGGGCAGGGCGTCGTGCTCAACCAGCCCAGCGTGGTGGCGGTGGATACCCGCAAGAACTGCGTGCTTGAGGCCGGCGACAAGGCCCTTGCAATGGTGGGCCGCACGCCCAACTACATCTCCGCCATCTTCCCGCTGAAGGATGGCGTCATCAGCGACCACACCATGACCCGGGAGCTCATCTGCCGCTTCGTCAATCAGGTCTACAGCTCCCACATGGTCAAACCCCGTGTGGCCGTCTGTGTGCCTGCCGCCATCACCGGCATCGAGAGCGACGCTGTGGTGGAGGCCGTCATGGCCGCCGGTGCGCGTCAGGTCTACCTCATTGATGAGCCTATCGCCGCAGCTCTCGGCTCCGGCATCGACATCACCGTGCCGGATGGCCGGATGATCATCGACATCGGCGGCGGCACCACCGACATCGCCGTGCTGAGCCTCGGCGGCAAGGTCAAGGCCACCAGCGTCCGCGTGGCCGGCAACCACTACGACGAAGAGATCCTGAAGTTCGTGCGCAACAAGTTCAGCATCGCCATCGGCCAGCGCACCGCTGAGAACCTGAAAAAGAACGTGGCCTGCTGCCCCCAGAAGGCGGATTTCAACGAGACCATGGAGATCAAGGGCCGCAGCCTGCTCACCGGCCTGCCCGTGCGTGTCAATGTCTCCACCGCCGACCTCTACGAGCCGGTCATGCGCCTGAGCGAGCAGATCGGCACCGCCGCCCATCAGGTGCTGGAGAAGACTCCTCCGGAGCTGGCCGGCGACATCTACCGCAACGGCGTCGTCCTCACCGGCGGCGGCGCACAGCTCCACGGCCTGCCTGAGTACCTGAGCCAGGAGCTGAAGGTGGAAGTGACCGTCTCGCCTGACCCCGTCAACTGTGTCGCGCTGGGTACGGCCATGAGCCTGCGTCTGGGCGACAAGCTGGAGACCGGCTTCATGGACGCCACCCCCCGCATGGGCCGCCGCTGAGAGGGAAGCGCTGTTCACAGAACCGTGAAAAACAACATGATTTTTGTTCATAGTTGTTGAATCGACCCGGAAAATATTGTATAATATCTTCAAATCGCTTTTTGCCGCCCGCCCCCCGGGCGGCAAAGAAAAAAGTAAATAGGAGGAAGACCATGGATTTAGGTTATGATGTGATCGTTACCATAACCGGTATTGTGCTGGTGTTTCTGATCCTCGTCCTGCTGATGGCCATCATCACGCTGGAGGGCAAGATCTTTGACGCCATGAACGGCAAGAAGGCAGCTGCCAAGGCTGCTTCTGCTGCAAAACCGGCTGCTCCTGTGAAACAGGCCGCTGCGCCCGCTCCTGCAAAGGCTGCTGCCCCGCAGGTCGAGGCCGGCATCCCCGGCGACGTTGTGGCAGCCATCATGGCAGCCATCTACTCTATGGGCAACGGCAAGTATGTGCTGAAGGCAGTCCGCCGCGGCAAGAATGGCTGGGGCAAGGCTGGCGTCAACGACACCACCGCACCCTTTTAACACAGGAGGAAAAACATGACTCAGTTTATTGAGACTCTGGTCGGTATTTTCCAGAGTTCCGGTTTTGCCAAGTTCGGTGAGCCGGGCGGCTGGCTGTACGCAGTGATGATCTGCGTGGGCTGCTTCCTGCTCTACCTCGCTATCGTCAAAGAGTTCGAGCCTCTGATCCTGCTGCCCATGGCTTTCGGCATGATCCTGGCCAACCTCCCCGGCAGCGGCGTCATCCATATGCAGTACTTTGTCGGTGACGGCCTCGAGCACCCGATGTGGGTCGAGATCCTGAACAACGGCGGTCTGGCCGATATGCTCTACATGGGCGTTAAGCTGGGCATCTACCCGCCGCTGATCTTCCTCGGCATCGGCACCATGACCGACTTCGCACCCCTGATCTCCAACCCCAAGAGCCTGCTGCTGGGCGCTGCCGCTCAGTTCGGCATCTTCGGCACTTACATGGGCGCTCGTCTGCTGGCCGCTACCGGTCTGGTGGACTTCACCCAGAAGCAGTCTGCCGCCATCTCCATCATCGGCGGCGCAGACGGCCCCACCGCTATCTACGTCACCTCCCGTCTGGCTCCTGAGCTGCTGGGCTCCATCGCCGTCGCGGCCTACAGCTACATGGCTCTGGTGCCCGTCATCCAGCCCCCCATCATGAAGGCCCTGACCTCCAAAAAGGAGCGTACCGTCGTGATGAAGCAGCTGCGCACCGTGACCAAGACCGAGAGGATCATCTTCCCCATCATGGTCACCATCATCGTCTCCCTCATCGTGCCGGATGCCGCCGTTCTGGTCGGTATGCTGATGCTGGGCAACCTGATGAAGGAGTGCGGCGTCGTGGACCGTATCCAGAAGACCGCCGGCAATGAGCTGATGAACATCATCACCATCTTCCTGGCTCTGTCTGTTGGCTGCACCACCTCTGCAAACACCTTCCTGAACAGCCGCACCCTGTTCATCATCGTGCTGGGCCTCATCGCCTTCTCCTTCGGCACCGCTGCCGGTGTTCTCTGCGGCAAGGTCATGTATATCCTGACCGGCGGTCAGGTCAACCCCCTGATCGGTTCCGCTGGCGTTTCCGCTGTGCCTATGGCTGCCCGTGTTTCTCAGAAGGTCGGCCAGAGCGAGAACCCCTCCAACTTCCTGCTGATGCACGCAATGGGCCCCAACGTGGCCGGTGTTATCGGCTCCGCCGTCGCTGCTGGTATCCTCATCAACATCTTCGGCTAAGCATTTCCTGAAATTTCCGCTCCATCGTGGTATTGACCGCGGTGGGGCGGTTTTTGTTTGCATTGTTTTTATGTACAACTTTTTTGAAATGTGATATACTATATTTTAAGTGATATATCCAGAAATGATTGAAAAGAACAGGTGAAACAATGGCAACAGATCTCGCACAACAATTCTGCGCTTTGCGTGATACGTATATTGAAAAGCAGTTCGGACGCCTGAACGATATGCAGCGGGAGGCGGTGTTCACCACCAACGGCCCTCTGCTCATCCTCGCGGGTGCAGGCAGCGGAAAGACCACCGTGCTGGTCAACCGCATCGCCAACCTCATCCGCTTCGGCTCGGCCCACGGCTCTAGGTGGACGCCCCGGGAGGTGACGGAGGACGATGTGAAAGCCCTGCGCACTGCCATCATGACCGGCACCGATGCCCCGTCGTGGCTGGACGGAATGCTGCGGAAGGACGCCGTCCGGAGCTGGAACGTCATGGCCATCACCTTTACCAACAAGGCCGCCGGTGAGCTGAAAGAGCGCCTGCGCCGGATGCTGGGCGGGGAAGAGGGCGACGAGGTGTTTGCCTCCACCTTCCACTCGGCCTGCGTCCGCATTCTCCGCCGCTGGGCCGAGGAGATCGGCTACCCCCGCAGCTTTACCATCTACGACAGCGACGACTCCCAGCGTGTCATGAAGGCTGTCTACAAAGAGCTGAGCGTGGACGACAAGTTCTTCCCGGTCAAAAGCGCCATCAACCAGATGAGCCGCTGGAAAGACCAGCTCATCAGCCCCGCCGAGGCCCTGAAGACCCCGGCCCGGGACACGAAGGGCGCTCTTGCGGCCAAGGTCTACGCCGCCTATGAAAAGAAGCTCAAGGAGGCCGGAGCTTTCGACTTCGACGACCTCATCTACCAGACGGTCATCCTGCTGTCGGAGCACGAGGACGTGCGGGAGTTCTACCAGAATAAGTATAAATATCTCCTGGTGGACGAGTATCAGGACACCAGTGTGGCTCAGTTCCGGCTCGTGAGCCTGCTCACCGGCCCGGAAAAGAACATCTGCGTCGTGGGCGACGACGACCAGAGCATCTACCGCTTCCGCGGCGCGACCATTGAGAACATCCTCAACTTCGAGCGCATCTATAAAGGCACCAGGACCATCCGACTTGAGCAGAATTACCGCTCTACGTCAAATATCCTGAATGCCGCCAACTGTGTCATCCAGCACAACACCGAGCGCAAGGGAAAGACCCTCTGGACCAAGAACGGCGAGGGTGACAAGGTGCAGGTCTACACCGCCGAGAACGAGCAGGACGAGGCCAGCCATATCGCGGACGTCATCGGCCAGCACCTCAAAGAGGGCGGACATCTGGCCGACCACGCCATCCTCTACCGGATGAACGCCCAGTCGGCCCCCATCGAAAGCTACTTCACCCGTGCGGGCATCCCGCATAAGATCGTGGGCGGCCAGCGCTTCAACGACCGCAAGGAAGTCAAGGACATCCACTCCTATATGTCCATCGTGGCGAACCCCCGGGACGATGTCCGACTTCGCCGTATCATCAACGAGCCTGCGCGCAAAATCGGTGCGACGACCATCGAGGTCATCGCGGATTTGGCGGCTCAGCAGGGCATCAGTATGCTGGATGTCATCTCCCATGCCGACCAGTACGCCAAGCTCAGCCGCGCCATCGCGCCGCTGTTCAAGTTCTGGGACATCTACCAGAAACTGCAGGAATCGCTGGAAACAAAGACGCTGGATGAGTTCGCTTCCGATGTCATCGAGATCACCGGCTACCGCGCCATGCTGGAAGCCGACGCCGCCAAGGGTCACGAGGATGCCGCCGACCGTCTGCAGAACCTCGGCCAGCTGGTCAACAACGTCAAAAGCTACTGCGACCAGCACGGCGAAGAGGCTTCGCTGGAAGGCTATCTGGAGGACATCGCCCTCATCAGCGACATTGACAGCTACAACGAGAGCGCCGACCAGGTGGTGCTGATGACCATTCACTCGGCCAAGGGCCTTGAGTTTCCCTATGTATTCCTCATTGGCATGGAAGAGGGCGTCTTCCCCAGTGAGATGAGTAAGTATTCTGAGGCTGACCTCGAAGAGGAGCGCCGCCTGGCCTATGTGGGCATCACCCGCGCCAAGAAGGAGCTTTACATCTCCAACAGCGTTACCCGGATGCTCTATGGCCGCACCCAGCGCAACGAGCCCAGCCGCTTCCTCCGGGAGATCGAGCCGGAGTACATCGAAGAGACCCGCAGCCCGGTGCTGGAACAGCGCTCCCGTCTGGGCGGCTGGGGCAGCGGTTACGGCAGCGATACCGTGCCGGGCGGTGCGTCGGGTTACTCCGGCCCCTCCGGCTGGGGTCGTGCGGCCTCCGGTCACGGCTCGGGCTATGGCAGCCGCAGCGGCTATCTGAATAAAGAATATAACGCACCGATGTCCAATAGCCGAGGCTTTGGCTCCGATTACGCGGGTCGGGGAAGTGCTTTGTCGGGTCATGGCGGCTGCAGCTCCGGTTCGGGAAGCAGCGGCTTTGGCTCTGGCTATGGCCGTCCGGCAGCGCCCAAAGCGCCGGTCAGACCCGCAGGTGGCGGCGTGACCTCTTCACCCCGTCCGGCAGCGGCATCCACCGGCCCCAAGCACTATGAGCCGGGCGACATCGTGGAGCACAAGGTCTTCGGGCGCGGCAAGGTGCTGAAAGTCAAGCCCGCCGCCGGCGACCAGATCGTGGAGATCAGCTTCGAGAAGGTGGGCGTGAAAAAGACCATGGCCAACTTTGCGCCCCTTGTGAAGATAACGACGGAGGAATGAGAAAAAATGATGACTGTCCGATTGATAGCACATACGCCGGAGCCGGAGAAGGTCGTGGCGGCTGCGGCGAAGCTCTGCTACTCCGACGCCCACATCACCGACCTGCTGGACGGGCTGGATGAGGAAAAGACTGCCCGCTTCCTGACCATGCTCAGCGATTTGGGCCACGCCAGCCCCATCGAGCACGCAAGCTTCACCTTCGGCATCGAGGGTGTCAGCCGTACCCTGCTGGCCCAGATCACCCGTCACCGCATCGCGTCCTTCAGCGTCCAGAGTCAGCGGTACGTCCGTCTGGACGATTTCCGCTACGTCATCCCGCCCGAGATCGAGGCCATCCCCGAGGCAAAGGCAGCGTTCATCGAGAGCATGAACGAGGACGCCAGGCGCTATCTCGACCTCGTGCAGAAGCTGGAAGACGGCCACACCGCCCGCCTGATGGCCGAAGGTCTGCCCGAAAAGCAGGCCCGGGCCAAGGCTTCCAAGCAGGCCAACGAGGACGCCCGCTTTGTCCTGCCCAACGCCTGCGAGACCAAGATGGTGGTGACCATGAACGCCCGCAGCCTGCAGAATTTCTTCCACCTGCGCTGCTGCAACCGCGCCCAGTGGGAGATACGGCAGCTGGCCGAAGAGATGCTGCGGCTGGTCTACCCGGTGGCACCCCATATCTTCCGCACCGCCGGCCCGGCCTGCGTGTCCGGCCCCTGCCCGGAGGGCAAGATGTGCTGCGGCCGCACCGCCGAAGTCCGCGCCCGGTACGCCGCGCTGAAAGGGGAGAAGGCAGAATGAGCAAGGGCAGGCTTCTTGTCATCGAAGGGCTGGACGGCTCCGGCAAGGCCACCCAGGCAAAGCTGCTGGCCGCCCATCTGGCCGAGAGCGGTCGAAGGGTGATGGAGATCACCTTTCCGGACTACGAGAGCGATTCCAGTGCGCTGGTAAAGATGTACCTCTCCGGTCAGTTCGGCGACAAGCCCGACGACGTCAACCCTTATGCGGCGTCCAGCTTCTATGCGGTGGATAGGTACGCCAGCTATAAGACCAAGTGGGGCAGCTTCTATGAGGCGGGCGGCATCGTCATCGCCGACCGCTACACCACGTCGAACGCGGTCCATCAGTGCTCCAAGCTCCCGCCGGAGCAGTGGGACGACTTCCTCCGCTGGGCCTTTGACTACGAATACAGGCTGCTGGGCCTGCCCGCGCCGGACGCTGTGGTGTACTTACAGGTAGACCCCGCCGTGAGCCAGAAGCTCATGACCGGCCGCTATCATGGCGACGAGAGCAGGAAGGACGTCCACGAAAAGGACATCGAATATCTGGCCCGCAGCCGCCGTGCCGCCGAGTACTGTGCGGCGCATCTGGGCTGGGCCACCGTCCATTGCACGGAAAATGGAGCCATGCGCACCATCGAGGAGATTCAGGCCGAGGTGCGGGCGCTGGCGGAAAAAGAGCTCGGATAACCGCGAAAATGGGAGGGATACTATCGATGTATCGTTTGATGCAGCCGTCGGATGAGGCGGCAGTCGTGGCACTGTGGCAGAAAGAACGCGGCGACAGCGCCGAGTTCATCAAGACTGCTCTGGAAAAGTTCGCCGGGGCGGAAAATATCTACGTCGCTGAGGAAAATGACGAGATAGCCGCTGCGGCGCTGGCGGTCCCCGTCACCCTCAAGGGACGCAGCGGCAGCTACCTCTACGGCCTCTGCGGGCAGGGAAGCCTGATTCTGGCAGGACTCGTGGACTATCTCTGTGCGCAGCAGAAGCTGCGGGGCGCGGGCTTCACCGTGGCCGTTCCGACCGGACAGGAGCAGGCCGCGCTGCTGGAAAACAAGGGCTTCCAGCGGGCTTTTGCCCTCCGCTGCCTGCCCCGGGAGGTGTCCCGCAACCTGTGGAGTCAGGCGGAGTTCGACTCCGTGACGGCCCGCAAGCTCTGTGAGCTGCGGGAGCGCTTCTATCCCGATACCGTCCAGTTCCCGCCGGAGCAGATGGCCGTCGTGCTGACCGACCTCTACGCCCGGGGCGCGACCATCGTGTCCAGCGAGAAGGGCTACGGCCTCTACTTCCGCCGGGAGGACACCCTCTATTTTGTGGAGCTGATGGCCGAAGACGACCGCTCTGCCGAGGTGCTGATGGAAGCGGCCCGGGAGAAGGAGGTCATCGTGGAGCGCGCCGTCATCACAGTGGGTGCGGCTCAGAACCTTTTCCTCGGCGAAGGCACCCGGCAGGACTACGGCATGATACGGTTCGACGCGGAGCCTTTCGATGTGGAAGAAAGCTATATGCGGCTGATGATGGAAAGCTGAACGGAATGGTAAAGGAGTGTGTACATGGCACACGATGCAAAACATAAAAAAAGCAGAAAAGGCGGCGCAGCGAAAATGATCCTGATCGTGCTGCTGATCCTGGTACTGGCGGCGGGCGGCTGTCTGCTGGCCATCCGAAAAGAGATCAACGGCAGTGCTTCCGCTGGCGAGCCGGTGAGTGTGAGCATCCAGCAGGGCAGCGGCGTGGCAGCCATCGCCCAGAAGCTCAAGACGGCGGGCGTCATCAAGTACCCCCACGTCTTCCGCTGGTATGCAGGCAAGCAGGGCGCGGCAGGCAAGCTCCAATACGGCGAGTTCGACCTCGCCCCCGGCAGCTCCTACGACGACATCATCGAGGCACTTTCCGCCTACGCGAAGGCCGACAGCGTCCGGCTGACCTTCCCCGAGGGTACGACGGCCATCGCCATTGCGAAAAAAATGGAGGATGCCGGGCTGTGCAGCGCCGAAGACTTCCTCAAGGAGGCCAACGCCGGCGATTTCAGCCAGTACAGGTTCTGGCAGTACGTCCCCGACGACAAGGACGCCCCGGACCGCTTTCTCAAGTGCGAGGGTTATCTTTTCCCGGATACCTACGATTTCCTGAAGGATGACACCGTCCATCATTACGTTGAGACGTTCTATTCTCACTTCGACAAGCAGATCACCGACGAGATGTATGCCGAGATGGAAAAGCAGGGGATGACCCTCTCCGAGGTGGTCACTCTGGCGTCCTTCGTGCAGGAGGAGGCCGGCAACGATCAGGACGATAATGTGGCGCAGGTGTTCCGCAACCGTCTGGCCGAGGGTTCACCCTACCCCAAACTGCAGAGCAACACGTCCAGCTACGTCCAGAGCGACGCCGACAACAACTACCTCTGGAACTGGGTCGCGCCCTACTACGGCGGCTGGGACAGCATTCCGGAGAACATTCTGGAAGCCTACGACACCTACACCTGCACCGGCCTCTCCGCCGGCCCCATCTCCAACCCCGGCATCGCGGCCATCCGTGCGGCGCTTGCCCCGCAGCCCGACGATGAGGCGAAGGACGCCTATTTCTTTGTCACAGACCTTGCCGGTCACTACTACTACGCCCGCACCTACGCAGACCACCAGAAAAACTGCGATGAGGCGGAAAAAGTCAACAAGAACCTGAAATAAGAAGCGAAGCCCGCAAGCCTGACGGAAAAGGCAGCCGCTGACCGGCCTGCCAATGGCTCGCCCTCTGGGAGAGCTGGCACCGAAGGTGACTGAGAGGGCTAGAGAGGAATATCATGTTACAGATACCGGAACTTCTGGCCCCGGCAGGCGATCTCGAGCGCCTGCGGTATGCCATCAACTACGGCGCGGACGCCGTTTACTGCGCTCTGCCCGAGTTCGGGATGCGCTCTGCACCCACCAACTTCACCCCGGAGCAGCTGAGCGAGGGCGTCATCTATGCCCACGCCCGGGGCCGCAAGGTCTACCTGACCATGAACACCCTGCCCACCAACGAGGAGGCTGACCGTCTGCCTCAGGCCATCAAGGACGCTGCCGCCGCCGGTGTGGACGCCTTCATCGTGGCCGACCTCGGCGTGTTGGACGCCTGCAAGACGTTCGCGCCCGACATCGACGTCCATATGTCCACCCAGACCGGCATCACCAACTGGGCCGCTGCCCGCGCCGCCTACAACATGGGCGCGAAGCGGGTGGTGCTGGCCCGGGAGATGACCCTGCAGGACATCGCCACCCTCCGCGACAAGACCCCGCCGGAGCTGGAAATCGAGGCTTTCGTCCACGGCGCCATGTGCATGAGCGTCTCGGGCCGCTGCCTGCTCTCCAACTACATGGCAGGCCGCGACGCAAACCGCGGCCAGTGCGCCCAGCCCTGCCGCTGGAAGTACTATCTCAGCGAGGAGACCCGCCCGGGCCAGCTCTATGAGATCGGCGAGAACGAGAACGGCAGCTACATCCTGAACGCCAACGATCTGTGTACCGCGCCCTTCCTCGACCTCATCTGCAAGGCGGGCGTGGACAGCCTCAAGATCGAGGGCCGCGCCAAGACGTTCTACTACGTCGCCAGCGTGACGGCGGCCTACCGCCGCGCCCTCGACCAGTATCTGGCCGACCCGATGAACGAGAACTTCGAGCTGCCGGAAGAGGTTTTGGATGAGCTGACCCGCACCAGCCACCGCCACTATTCGCCCGGCTTCTACTTTGGCCGGGAGCAGGCCCGTCAGGCTACCGACAGCGCGACTTACATCCGCGAGTGGGAGTTTGTCGGTACGGTGGACGGCTGGGAGAACGGCGTCGCCAGCTGCCAGCAGCGGGGCAAGTGGAGCCTCGGCGACACGCTGGAAGTGCTCTGCCCAGATGGCCGCAGCATCCCGCTGAATCCCGCGTGGATCAAGAATGAGGCCGGTGAGCTGGTGGAGTCCACGCCCCACGCGATGGAGCGCTATACCATCCCCACCCCGGAGCTGCCGCCGATGAGCCTGCTGCGCCGGAAAGTCTGAGGATCAAAAGCAAAGCCGCCTGTCGTTCGTTGAATGACAGGCGGCTTTTATCGTTTAATTCTATTATTCCGGTTTGACCTGCAGCTCCTGCTCGCAGTAGATGCAGCGATACTTGCCGTTGGAGCTCAGCTCGAAGATCTGGTCGCACTCTTCCTCGATGGAGGAGATGCAGCGGGGGTTCTTGCACCGCACGATGTTGACCAGACGCTTGGGGGGCTGGGGCTTTTCCTTCTTAACGGCCTTGCCGTTCTCGATGACGGTCACGCTGATGTCGGGGTCGAGATAGGCCAGCACGTCGAGGTTGAGCCAGGAGGCGTCGCCCTCCACCTTGATGATGTCCTTCCGGCCCGACTCTGCCTTGTGGCTGCGGGCGTTCTGGATGAGGGCCACGCTGGAGGTGCGGTTGCCCTTGATGCCCAGCAGGTCCATCAGGCCGATGGCCGTGCCTGCCTTGATATGGTCGATGACGATACCGTTCTGAATTTCATCAATGTTCAGCATCTCAGTTGCCCTCCTTTTCAGCCTTGGGGTCCTTGAGGCCCAGCAGTGTCATGATCAGCGCCATGCGGATGTAGACGGCGTTCTGCACCTGCTCAAAGTAGGCGGCCCGGGGGTCGTCGTCCACTTCCAGCGTGATCTCATTGACGCGGGGCAGGGGATGGAGCACGGCCATGTCAGGCTTGGCAAGGGCCATCTTCTCTTTGGTGAGGATATAGCTGTTCTTCAGACGGACATAGTCTTCCTCGTTGAAGAAACGCTCCTTCTGGACGCGGGTCATGTAGAGGATGTCCAGCTCGGGCATGGATTCCTCGAGGCTGCGGGTCTCCTTGTAGGGGATGTGGTTGGCCTCGAGCACGTCGGTGATGATGTAGTCCGGCACCCGCAGCTCTTCAGGGCTGATGAGGACGAAGCGGATGTTCTCACAGCGCGCCATGGTCTTGATGAGGGAGTGGACGGTGCGGCCAAACTTGAGGTCGCCGCACAGGCCGATGGTCAGGTCGTTCAGACGGCCCTTGCGGCGGCGGATGGTCATCAGGTCGGTCATGGTCTGGGTCGGGTGCTGGTGGCCGCCGTCGCCTGCGTTGATGACAGGGATGCGGGAGTACCGGCTGGCCCGCAGCGGTGCGCCCTCCTTGGGGTGGCGCATGGCCACGATGTCGGCATAGCAGGAGACGACGCGGATGGTGTCGGCCACGCTCTCGCCCTTGGATGCACTGGAGACGGTCTCGCTTGGGAAGCCGAGGACATGTCCGCCGAGGTTCAGCATCGCGGCCTCAAACGAAAGGCGGGTACGGGTGGACGGCTCGTAGAACAGGGTGGCCAGCTTTTTGTGGGCGGCCACGTCCTGATAGGCAGCCGGGTCGGCGCAGATGCGGTCGGCCAGGTCCAGCAGAGAGGCGATCTCCTGCTGACTGAAATCCAACGGATCGATCAGATGACGCATATTTTTTTGTTTCCCTCCGTCAAAGAAGCTTTCGAAGAATCGAGAAGTCGAAGAAGTTCGTGTAGTAGCTCAACGAACGCATGACGGGATGGCAGAGCCGGTTGTAGCATATCTCATCCAGCAGCAGCATGGCCTCGCCCGGGGCCAGACGCATGGCGGCCCGGATGGGCTCGTCGCCGCAGCTGGCCTTGAGGTGGGCCACATTGGAGGCCACCTGCTGGCGGCACTCCCGCTCCAGAACATCGAAGATGTCACCCGACAGGTCGATGCGGGTGTAGTCCCGGTTCCCAAACAGGGCGCGGGGCAGGTAGTCGATGGAGTAGATGACGGGGGTGGTGTCGGCGAGGATGCGCTTCTTGATGCAGATGACATCGTCGCCGGGCTCGATGGCCAGATCACGGGCCAGCTCTTCGCCTGCGCGGACGGGGTAGATCTGGATGCCGTCGGCGTGGGGGTAGCTGCCAAAGCTGCGGATGAGCGGGTAATACTCCAGCTTCTGGTCCAACCGGCTGCGCAGGTTCAGGACACTTCGGTTGACCACTGTGCCGATGCCGCGCACACGCTCGATGTAACCCGCACGCTCCATCTCGCTCAGCGCATCGCGGATGACGGTGCGGCTGACGCCGAGTTCGGCGGCAAGGTCTACCTCGGCGGGCAGACGGTCGGTCTGTGCATAGCGGCCTGTGCGCAGTTCCTCCAGCAGAGCGCTGACGATGCGGTCGCTGATGACAGCACCACCCAGGCGGCTGGAAGGGGATAAGCTGGAATCTCTCATGGTTCGTTTCCTCCGGTACACGGGCAGGGCGGCCCTGCCTGGACTTCCGAAAAAGCTGTGCCTGAGCACAAAAACTCTTTCTGCAAATATTATAGCATAAATTGACAATGATTCAAACGGCATTTATACTGGAATCAGCCGGAAAGTATGATTTTATTTTGGAGGGATAGAGCAAGAATGGAAGTTCTTCTGCACAAAGTGTGCGGCCGGCCCGCAAGCCGCACCATGACCCTGCGCGCTGCCGGGCCGGAGGATGCCGCCGCCTTTTACGCCTTGCAGAACGAGGTGCGGGCCGCGATGCCCCACCCGGAGCAGTTCGTACCCGACACGCTGGAAAACATCGCCCGCTACCTGAAAGAGGACCTGTGCATCGGCGGGTGGGACGGCGGGCGGCTGGGGGCCTACTTCATCCTGCGGTACTGCGGGCAGGACGCGCACAACTACGCCGCCTTTATGGGAATCCCGCGAGAAGAGTGGGACGGCTGGGCCAACGCCGACAGCGCCATCGTCCACCCCGACTACCGGGGCAACGGTCTGCAGCGGAAGCTGCTGGAAGTGGCGCTTACCCGGCTCCGCCCGGGCATCGTGGGCATCGGGGCCACCGTCAGCCCGGAAAATCAGTACAGCCTCAACAACGCTCTGGCCAGCGGCTTTGAGATCGTCTGCCGCCGGGAGATGTACGGCGGATATGACCGGTATCTGCTGGCGAAGAGGCTGTAAAATGATACAGCTCCGCGTTTCTTCGGAAAGGCGGGGCTGTTCTTTTTTTGCTATGCCGGAAAAGTCACACTATTCATGAATCTACGCTGGTATGTCATGAAAAGGACTTGACAAAGATATAGGGGGGGGGGGTAAAATGAAAAAAACGGTGACCCTGCAAAAATATAGGAGGTAAAAAAGTATGCGGTTACGGAAAAATATGAAGCGTGCGGCGGCAGTCGCGCTGGCCCTGAGTGTGGCGCTTTCGGCGGCAGCCCCGGCGGCACTGGCAAAGGATTATTATATCGAAAACGGTGATATTACGGTGACCGTTACGGAAGAGGGCGACACCTATGTCCGTGTCGGCGAGGCGAAAGACAAAGATGACATCGGAGTGAAAGACGACACGGACGTGGTCATCAAGGGCGGCGAGGACCCGAACAAAACGGCTGGGAACAACTCTGACGGGGCGGCAGACGACGACACGGCGGACGAGGCTGAAGGACAGAAGCCGGTGGTGGATGCCGAGCCGGGAGAGCCTGCGGAGGAGACCGGCACGGAGCTCGTCGTCTGGCCTGAGAACGTGAACAGCGGGGAAGACCAGAAAAAGGACGAGCCTGCGGATGCCGAGCCGAAGACGCCGGACACGCAGAAGCCCGAAGGGGAAACCGACGCCGACACCCTCGAGGCATCGACTGAGCAGAAGCCTGTCGAGAAGGCCGCAGAGGACCACGATGACGACGAGGACGTCATGACCTTTGAGGCCAACACTGCCAGCACGTTGACAAAGGTTGCGAACGAAGCGGTACAGAATATCATCAAGATCATCAATAATTGCACCAAAAAAGACACGACGGTCACGATCGAAAACGTGAATATCTATCAGTACGCCTATGATTATAAGGCCGCGATGTCTGTCGAGGGCGCAGGCGACACGACCCTGAAGCTGGTGGGGGACAATACCTTGAGAGGTGGATTTTCTCGTGCGGGCTTGGAAAAGGATGATGAGTACTCTACCGGAAAACTGACCATCACCGCAGAAGATACAAGCGCCTCTTTGAAGGCGTATGGTGGTCAGAATTCTGCGGGCATTGGTGGAGGATCTTATCATAGCACCTCGAAGCTGGAAATTGCAAACGGAAAAATCTATGCAGAAAGTGGTTCCAATATGGGTGCAGGCATTGGCGGCGGCATGCGCGGAAAAGGTGAAGTGACCATTTCCGGCGGGGATGTGACTGCTCATGGAGGGCATACTGCGGCATGTATTGGCGGCGGTTTTAGGGGCTCGGGAGACGTTACCATCCTTGGCGGCACGGTAACTGCGATACCTGCTGAGGGCAGTAACTCTAATGTCACAGGCATTGGCGGCGGCTTTGGCTGCGATGAAAAATCGACCGTTCGTATCCTCGGCGGTGTTGTCGATGCCGTGGGCAACGGATGTGGAAGCGGCATTGGCGGAGGCGAAGGTGATGCGCAGGGCGCAGAGGTCGAGATCGGCGGCGGTGCGCAGGTAACCGCAAAAGGCGGCCTGGGCGATAACGAGTTCAATCGCGGTCCAGGCGCCGCCATCGGCACAAACGGCGATGTAGGCGGCAAAGCCGGTAAAGAGCTGGATGTAAATGTCAGCGGTGAGTGTACAGTCACTCGTATCGACTCCAACTTGCCCGCTGATTGTGCTCATAAATGGACACTTGTCTCCTCTACTCCCGCGCCTGTCGGCCAGCTGGGCGAAAAAGTGTATGAATGTTCTTCTTGCGGCTCCACAAGGACTGTATACAAGTTTGTACTTCCGGAACCTGCACCTGTGGAGGAGGAGCAGAACGGCAGGATCGTTTTGACAGTTATAGGCGCTCCCTATGAGATGCATCAGGAGTCTGCCCACTACATCGTCACGGCAGATTCTGATACCGCCACCCTCTTCGGCTGTCTGGGCAATCTGGCAGACCTGAAAGCGCAGGGCGTAGATACCCTCGTCTTCCGTACGGAGAGCCGTGAGACGGCGCTGGACATCGATACCATGCTGTCGCTGGGCGCGGAGGACACCCTCTTCACCCTCACCCACAGCGGCAGCTCTGCCACCCTCACCGTGGGCGGCGCAGACCACAACGAACTGATCCACTAAATAAATCAACCCCCAAGGCGGAGAGTTTCCGCATCCCTCCGCTTTGTACGAAAAGCCCCCGGCACGTTCCGCATCGTGCCGGGGGCTTTTTTTGGTTATAGAGATGACGCTTTCCTTCGCCTAAGGCTCTCCCTCTGGGAGAGCTGGCGCGGAGCGCCTGAGAGAGCAAGGATGCTGAGACAAAACAAAAACACAGCGATAGTATCGCTCTGGCAAAAGAGTCTGCGCATCGCTGTGCGGCGGCTTTGCCGTAACTGGCTTGCCCTCTCCGTCACGCCTGCGGCGTGCCACCTCTCCCAAAGGGAGAGGCACTGGCGTGTCGGCCAAGCCCACGCTGGACGAGCAAAGCTTACTCTATCCGGAAACAGTAGTGCCCTGCTACCAAGGCTAGCAGCAGCTTGACAAGGAACATGGTTCCGCAGCTGCTGCCCTCTGTAGCAGGGCACTATTTTTTGCGTTATATCAGGCTTCGCTCGTCCAGACGAAAGCTGACCGACGTGCCAATGGCTCTCCCTCTGGGAGAGCTGGCGCGGAGCGCCTGAGAGGGCAAGGACGCTGCCAAACAGCTCTTGCACTGCGATCGTATCGCTCTGACAAAGAGCCTGCTTACCGCTGTACAGCAACTTTAAGGTTCTCGTTCATCTTATGCCGTACCACCAGCAGGCAGGCCAGATGCACCAGTGTGGTGAGGATCCAGCTGACGGGGTAGCTGAGGTAAAGCATCGTGGTGGTGTGGAACAGCCGGAAGATGGTGGCGATCCAGACGAGGCGGAGCAGGCAGCTGCCCACGAGGCTGACCACCATCGGTAGGACGGAGTAGCCCCGGCCGCGCAGGCAGCTGGCCAGAACATCCATGCCGCCGCAGAGCAGATAGGTGGTGCAGATGATGTGCATACGGGCCAGACCGGCGGTCACCACGACCTCATCGGAGGAGTAGAAGTGGAGCAGCGGTTCGCCCAGCAGGGAGGCACCGCCGCCCAGCACGAGGCCGGTGACGGCGGCGCAGAGCAGGCAGTTGCGCATGACGCGGTCCAGGTTGTCGTACCGGCGGGCGCCCATGTTCTGGCTCGTGAAGGTGACAGCGGCCTGGGCGAAAGCGTTCATGGCGGTATAGACGAAGCCCTCGAGGTTGGAAGCGGCAGAGTTGCCGGCCACGACGATGGAGCCGAAGGAGTTGACCGCCGACTGGATGACGACATTGGAGAGGCTGAACACGGTGCTCTGCAGACCGGCAGGCAGACCGATGCGCAAGATCTGGCCCAGAGCCCCCGCATGGAAGCCCAGATGGCCGAGGTCGAGGTGGAGCGGGCCTTTCTCCTTCACCAGCAGGGCCGTGACCATGCAGGCGGAGACGGTCTGGCTGATGATGGTGGCCAGAGCGACGCCCGCCACGCTCATGGAGAAGAGGATGACGAACACGAGGTTCAGCACCACATTGATGGCGCCCGCCACGGCCAGACAAAACAGAGGCCGCCTGGTGTCGCCCACGGCGCGCAGGAGGGCCGAGCTGAAGTTATACAGCATGGTCATGGGCATACCGATGAAGTATATCTTGAGGTAGAGGGTGGACAGGCCGATGACGTCCTCCGGGCAGCTCATCAGCTCCAGCAGGACGCGGGCGGCAAAAAAGCCCACCACGGCCAGTAAGAAACCGCTGACGAGGCCCAGTGTCACGGAGGTCTGGACGGTGTTGCGGACGCCCTCCTCATCCTTCGCGCCGAAGCAGCGGGCCGCAACCACGTTCGCGCCCAGCGACAGGCCCACGAACAGGTTGACCAGTAGGTTGATGAGCGCACCGTTGGAGCCGACAGCGGCCAGCGCCGTGCTGCCCGCAAAGCGTCCCACCACGACGACATCGGCTGCGTTGAACAGCAGCTGCAGGATGCTGGATGCAGCCAGCGGCAGGGAAAACAGGATGATCTTTTGCAGCATGGGGCCGCTGGTCAAATCGCCTGTCCGGGTATTCTGTGCCATGAAAATGCTCTGCCTCCTCAAATATCAGATAGTACTCACGAAAAAACGCGCCGCTCAACAGCGAGCGACGCAGATAATATTATAATACGGTTTCGGGTAAAATACAAGTAAAATCAAAGCTTTTTCCGTACAAAAATGCACCCCCGCACACAGGGTGCAGGGGCGCGGAGATATGTTTGCGAAACAGAACGCTTACTTCTGGGGCTTCATGTAGATGTGGTGAGGCAGACCGGCGATGTAGAGCGGGGTCAGCTCAGCCTGGATGAGGGGCCGTGCGTAAGCAAGGAAGTCTTCGGTCATCTGGGTGTGATTCTCGTTCATCCAGCTCAGCGGCACCTTCTTCTCGAGGTTTGCGACCTCGCTGATGGGGTGCAGCTCAGTGGTACACTGATAGGGGCTGTTGGAGATGCGCTTCAGGGCCACCATCTGGCCGGTGACGCCCTCAAACGCAGCCTTGACAGCAGCACCGCCGACCTGATAGGCCTCGGTGATGTCGGTGCGGCTGGTCAGGTGGCCGGCGCAGCGCTGCAGGGTGGAAAGCTCGATGCAGCGGGTCTTGGTGTCCAGATTGCGGGCCACGACGTTGGCCAGATAGCGGGCGGTGCCGGTCAGGGCCTTGTGGCCGAAAGCGTCCACCGCGTGGACATCGTCGGCCAGCTCACAGACATAGCGGCCATCCTCGAGCTTGACGCCCTCAGACACCGCGATGACGATGCTGGGCTTCTTCTCCTGCATCACGCGCACCTTCTCGATGAAGTGCTCCACATTGAAGGGGACTTCGGGCAGGCAGATCATGTCCACGCCCTCGCAGTCGTCGCTCTTGGCCAGTGCGGCGGCGGCGGTCAGCCAGCCGGCGTTGCGGCCCATGATCTCGACGACGGTGACGTACTTGGTGCCGTAGACGGTGGCGTCGCGGATGATCTCCTTCATCACCACGCCGATGTACTTGGCCGCAGAGCCGTAGCCGGGGGTGTGGTCGGTGACCATCAGATCGTTGTCGATGGTCTTGGGCACGCCCATGAAGCGGATGTCGCTCTGGATGCACTCGCCGTACTCAGCCAGCTTGCCGATGGTGTCCATCGAGTCGTTGCCGCCGATGTAGAAGAAGTAGCCGATGTCCAGCTTTTCGAGGATGGCGAAGAGCTTCTTGTACACGGCCTCGTCGGTGTGCCAGTCGGGCAGCTTGTAGCGGCAGCTGCCGAGGAAGCTGGAGGGGGTGCGCTTGAGCAGCTCGATGTCGAGGTCATCGGTCAGCAGGGTGGACAGGTCCACGACCCGCTCCTCCAGCAGACCGGCGACGCCGTTGCACATGCCGTAGACGATGTCCGCGCCGCGGCTCTTGCAGCTCTCGAACACACCAGCCAGACTTGCGTTGATGACAGAGGTGGGGCCGCCGGACTGGCCAACGATTGCATTTTTACCCATGATGATTTCTCCTTTTTTGTTTTTCTGTTTCGGCTTTATAACGAAGCCGTTTTCTAAGCATTGCACACCGTCTGAGCGGTCTTTTTGCCTGCATACTGCGTTGCTTTCCCTTGCAATCCGTCAGGATTGCTGCGGAAAATCGCCTTGTCTGCCGACAAAAATCCTCGCCATTCGGCGTACCCTGCTTACGAAAACAACTTCTTTAATCGTGCAGGAGCACGAAAACAGACGCGGGGAAGGGGAGAAGCGAGTTTCCTTACAGGCAGATGTGGCGGGGCGTACCGTTGACGTAGACAGGGGTGACCTCGTCGAGGATGAGCGGGCGGGCGTATTCCTCGAACGCCGCCGTCACCTGCATCCCGTCGGGGGTGATCCAGTCCAGCGGCACCTTCTTTTCGAGGTTTGCCACCTGCTGGACGTCCACCGCCTCGGTGATGCACTGGTAAGGATACTCGGAAACGCGCTTGAGCGCGATCATTTTGCCCGTCTCACCGGCAAAGGCTGCGGCTGCCGCTGCGCCGCCCACGGCGTAGGCCTCGGTCACATCGGTGCGGCTGGCCAGATGGCTGGCGCAGCGCTGCAGCGTCGAGAACTCGATGGCGCGGCTCTTGCAGTTCAGCTTGTCGTGGATGAGGTCGGACAGATAGCGGCTGGTGCCGCTGAGGATGGCTTTGTGGCCGAAGGCGTCCAGCTGGCCTGCTGTGGACACGAGGTCGCACAGATAGGTGCCGTCGGCGGTCTTGACGCCCTCGCTGGCCGCGATGATGACGTTGGACTTCACCCGCTGCAGCTCATCCACTCTGGCGAGGAACTTGTCCTGGTCAAAGGGGACTTCCGGCAGAAGGATGAGGTCGGGGCCGTCGCTGTCGTCGCCGCCTGCGAGGCAGGCCGCACCGGCCAGCCATCCGGCGTGACGGCCCATGATCTCGGCCACAGTCACGCTGCGGATGTCGTAGACGGAGGAGTCACGGATGACTTCCTTGAGGATGGTGGCGATGTACTTGGCCGCAGAGCCGTAGCCGGGGGTGTGGTCGGTGAGGCAGAGGTCATTATCGATGGTCTTGGGTACACCGATAAAACGCACCGCACTGCCTACCTGTGCGCCGTAGCGGCTGAGCTTGGCGATGGTGTCCATCGAGTCGTTGCCGCCGATGTAGAACACCGCGCAGATGTCGTACTTGTCAAACAGGGTGAACAGCTTGACGTAGGGCGTGGAGTCCGCCTCCGGCTCGGGGAGCTTGTAGCGGCAGCTGCCCAGATAGCTGGACGGCGTGCGCTTGAGCAGCTCGATGCTGAGCCGGTCGCCCAGCAGGACGTTCAGCTCCACGAGTTCCTCTTTCAGCAGTCCCTCGATGCCGTACTTCATGCCGTAGACCTTGTCTGCGCCCAGACTGCAGGCGGCTTTATAGACGCCTGCGAGACTGGAATTGATGACGGCGGTAGGACCGCCGCTCTGGCCGATGATGACATTCTTGGCCATGAGAACCTCCTTGTACCATTTACCGATAAATTGGACTTCCTGTGCGCCGCAGCACCGCTCCGCGCTGTCCCCGTTTCGCGGTCCGTACACCCTGCACAGTGTACGGACGGGGGAACAGCCAACAATCGATGACTGCAACTCGCACAAAAATTCTGGCAGGTCGTGCAAGCACTTCGAGAAATGTGTGCAAAAACCTGCTCTTCTTCTATTGTAACCGTTTTGCCTGTTGTATGCAAGTCCTAATTGGTTGCAGAGGCAAAAAAATTATGATAAAATAGGTACTGCACAGCTCTGCCGGGCCGGAAAGCGGGGATAACCCGCCGACACCCGGGCAGACTAAGAGCAGAACCAAACGAAAGCGGGAACACCTTTATGGGCATTTCACACGATTATCATAGCACGGGCCGGCGCCGCAGAGGCGGTCCCGGCGGCGTCATCCGGTTTGCGGGGGCCGTGGCCGGCATCCTGCTGGTGAGCTTCGCCATCACGGCCATCCTCGAGCACGGACAGGCACAGCCCGAAGAGCTGCCCACCGTGACGGCCAACGGCACGGCGCAGAACATTCTGGCTCCGCTGCCCATGCAGGGCGCGGCGGACAGCACCACCGACAGCGCCGTCAGCGGCGGGGAGAACGCAGCGGCAGACGGCACGCCCGCCGTGACCCTCGAACAGTTCGGCCCGGCCCGTCAGACGGCGGGAGCCTACAGCGTCAAAGCCTACGACAGCAGCGTCATCCGCCAGCCTGCCAGCGGCCAGGTCGATTTGAGCTACTTCTCCGATGCCGCCTTCCTCGGCGACAGCCTGACGGTGGGCTTCTCTGACTATAAGATCAACCTCGGCGGAGCACTCATCTGCGGCTACACCGGCGTTGGTCCGGATGCCATCGTCAACCGCAGCGCCGTCAAGAGCAGTGTGCGGGGCGAGGAAGTCGCGCTGGACGTGCTGGCCGCTGCTCAGCCCAAGAAGCTGTATATCCTGCTGGGTACCAACACCCTGACCACCGTGGGCGCGGCAGACCGCTTCCTCGCTTACTACGGCCAGATGCTGGATGTGCTGCGCCAGACGCTGGGGGAGGACTGCGTCATCTATGTGGAGTCCATCCCGCCCGTCCGCCCCGAGGCCGCAGCGGAAAAGCCGGGCCTTGCCTCGGACATCATCCGCTCGGTGAACGAGCAGCTGGCCCTGCTGGCCGCAGATAAGGGCTGTGTCTACCTCGATTTGTGGGAGACGCTGGCCGACGGCGAGGGGAACCTGAAAGAGGTGCTGGCTGCGCCGGACGGCGTCCACTTCTCGGCGGGCAACGGTTACGGCGCGTGGGTGACCTATCTGCGCAACCACGCCAAGTATTCTGCCGATAATGCCTGGACCCCCGGCAGCGCCTATGCAGGCTGAAATTTCAAAAATACAACGGCAAATGCCCTGAATCGCAGGATCCAGGGCATTTTTGCTGCAAAAAATCTCAAAAGAGAGTTTTATCGGACAGATGATTTGTAAAATAGGAGGCAGAAGAGAGCACGGCCAGAGGGAAGGACGGTAAAAATGAAGTACCTGTTTGTGACGCTCATGTGGAATGCCCGGGCCGAAATGCCCGGGCCGGGCGATATTTTTGCGGTCTGCTGTCAGTCTTACAGCCCGAATGGAATGACGCGGTACGGACGCTACACCCATCTGGACGACATGAGCGCCCTGACGCAGTGGACAAAAGATGCTGTTTACCACAACATCACGGTACTGGAAACAGCAAAGCCGCGAAAAGAGATTTTGAATACGGTAGCGGAGACCTTTCCGGCCTATGACGTTCTGGTCCTGTGGAGCCGGAAAGAATATGAGCTGTTCCGGCAGGCGATGCATGACTGCGGACATCGCCTCTGCACGGCGAAAGTCGTTCTGCTAGAAGAACTGCTGGGAGCAGTCGTCCGCCCCAGAAAGAGGGGCCGGGTGCCTTTTCAGCAGGTGCTGAGGGCGTTTCATGTCCAGACGACCCGGGAGACGTTTTACCAGCCGAAATACCGGGCGGGCTTTCTGCTTGAGCTGTGGGACAGGGTGAGCCAGCTTGCGGCGCAGAGCGAGGAGTGGACGCAGACAGAACTCTGCCTTAACCCCAGGACAAACACCGTCCACCTGCCGGGATGCAGTCATCTCGGCCTGACGGGCGGACAGCCCTGTACGCCGCAGGTGCTTCTGGAAGGTGCTGCCCTCTGCAGAGACTGCCAAAAGAAGAAGGCGCTGTATCTCTGGGAGATGGAGCGGCTGCACACAGTGAAGTTCCAGCCTCACGCAGGTGCTCTGGGGACGCCGCAGAATTATCCGCCGGCACCGAAGCTGTTCTACCGGGAGGGCGACCCGCAAAAGCTTTACCATGACCGTGCCTGCCCCTGCTGCAAACCGTTCCGGGAGGGGCCGGACTATCTGCAGTGGAAGCCGCTTTTCGGGAGAGCCGATGCGGCAGCCCTCGGCCTGACGGCCTGCGACCGGTGTTCACCGCTGGGCATCCGGTATGGGCAGACCCGGACGCAGATAGAGTCCTTCTGCAGCCAGAGAGGGATGCAGTGTGTGCTGCGGGATGGCGAGATCGACGTCACGACGTCCATCGGCGGGTGGCGGCTCGTCTGGAAGGGAAAAGATAAGATCTGGCTCTATCACAAGAACACCCATAGGAGCCATCTGACTGAGAGTGAGGACATCCCCGGCTATCACAGTCAGGCCATTCACAAGAAGACCATCATGGAGTATTTGGAATACATCGTCCAGCACGACCTCTACCGGAAAAACAGTCCGCTCCCGGAGACGGGGAGTGTCCCTGCCGCAAAACCGCCGAAGCCGACCCATCGGGGACACGGCCATCACCGGGACGCAAAGGGGGCAAAGCATTTCCAAAAGCACAAGACGAACAAGGTGAAGGTGAGCTCACTGGAAGAACTGCAGGCGCTGGCCCGGCAGAAAATGACCGGAGAAGAGGAATAAAGACAAACAAAAATCCCGCCCTTTGCACATAGAGTGCAGAGGACGGGACGTTTTGTTTTTATGGAGAAGGGCAGAGGGACGAATTACTTCATCTTGCTCTTGGCCTTCATGCGCTGCTCGTGGTTGAGGATCTGCTTGCGGATGCGCAGGTTCTCGGGAGTGACCTCCAGCAGCTCGTCCTGAGCCAAGAACTCGAGGCAGCCCTCGAGGCTCAGCTTGCTGATGGGGATGAGGCGCAGAGCGTCGTCAGAGCCGGAAGCACGGGTATTGGTCAGGTGCTTGGTCTTGCAGACGTTGACATCGACGTCCTCGCCGGAAGCGGTGTAGCCGATGACCATGCCCTCGTAGACCTTCTCGCCGGCACCCACCAGCAGAGTGCCGCGCTGCTGCGCGTTGAACAGGCCGTAGGTGACGGCCTCGCCGGTCTCAAAGCTGACCAGAGAACCGGTGGAGCGGTTGGCGATCATGCCAGCCCAGACGTCATAGCCGTCGAAGATCTGGTTGATGATGCCCTCGCCGTGGGTATCGGTCAGGAACTGGTTGCGGTAGCCGAACAGGCCGCGGCTGGGCATACGGAACTCCAGACGCACACGGTCGGAGCCCAGAGACTCCATCTGCTGCAGGATGGCCTTGCGCTGGCCCAGACCGGTCATGACAGCACCCTGATACTGGGTGGGGACGTCGATGACGACGTGCTCCATAGGCTCGTAGGTCTTGCCGTCGATGACCTTGGTCAGAACGTGCGGGGGAGAGACCTGCAGCTCATAGCCTTCGCGGCGCATGGTCTCGATGAGGATGGACAGATGCATCTCACCACGGCCCATGACACGGAAGGAATCGGTGGTGGCGGAATCCTCCACCTTCAGAGCGACGTCCTTCAGCAGCTCTTTCTGCAGACGGTCACGGATCTGGCGGCTGGTGACATACTTGCCCTCACGGCCGGCCAGCGGGCTGTCGTTGACGGAGAAGGTCATCTCGACGGTGGGGTCGTTGATCTTCACGAAGGGCAGCGGCTCGATATTGGAGGGGCTGCACAGGGTGTTGCCGATGGTGACGTCGGGCAGACCGGAGAAAGCCACGATGTCGCCTGCGGTGATGTTGTCGCAGGGCTGACGGCCATTGGCCTGGAAGTCATACAGCTTGGTCAGACGGCCGCGCATCTTGAGGTCGGGATTGTGCCAGTCGCACACGACCACTTCCTCGCCCACCTTGGCGACGCCGTTCTGGATGCGTCCGATGCCGATGCGGCCAACGAACTCGTTGTAGTCCACAGAGGACACCAGCATCTGGAAGGGAGCCTCGGGGTCGCCCTCGGGCGGCTTGATGGTGCTCAGCAGGGTGTCGAACAGGGGGACCAGGTCAGTGCCGGGTACATCGGGGTCAAGGCTTGCAGTGCCATCACGGCCGCAGCAGAACAGCATGGGGCAGTCCAGCTGCTCGTCGGTAGCGCCCAGGTCCATCAGCAGGTAGAGGACTTCGTCGATGACTTCCTTGATGCGGGCGTCGGGACGGTCGATCTTGTTGATGGCGACCACAAGGCTCAGATTCTGCTGCAGAGCCTTCTGCAGCACGAAACGGGTCTGGGGCATGCAGCCCTCAGCAGCGTCCACCAGCAGCAGAACGCCGTTGACCATCTTCAGCACGCGCTCGACCTCGCCGCCGAAGTCGGCGTGGCCCGGGGTATCGACGATATTGATCTTGACGCCCTTGTAGGTGCAGGAGCAGTTCTTGGCCAGAATGGTGATGCCGCGCTCACGCTCGATGTCACCGCTGTCCATGACACGCTCAGCCACAGCCTGATTGTCGCGGAAAGCGCCGCTCTGGCGCAGCAGGGCGTCCACCAGCGTGGTCTTGCCGTGGTCAACGTGAGCGATGATAGCGACATTGCGCAAATCGTTACGAACCATAAAATACAACCTCTCTATTTTGAATCTCAGTAGAAGTTACGTCATACGATTTAAGTTTATATCATCCGGGGGTGGTTTGTCAAGATTGTATAAAAATTTTTTGATGGATTCGGCGTTTTGCCTGAGAATCGGTTATCGATTTGGGCGGCATTACAGCGCGAAACGTGATATACTTAATGTACTAAAGTTGGATGATCCCGTTGGAGGTGTGTCTATGAAACTGACGTTTTTGGGTGCCAACCACGAAGTGACCGGCAGCTGTACCCTCTTGGAAGCGGCGGGACAGCGCTACCTCATCGACTGTGGTATGGAACAGGGCAAGGATGTCTATGAGAACCAGCCCATCCCCGTTGCGCCGGGCGAGATCGACGGCGTGCTGGCCACCCATGCCCATATCGACCACACGGGCCTTCTGCCTCTTCTGGTGCGCAACGGCTTCCGGGGCAGGATCTATGCCACCAGGCCCACGGCAGAACTGTGCAGCATCATGCTGCGCGACTCGGCGCACATCCAGGAATTCGAAGCCGAGTGGAAGAACCGCAAGGGCCAGCGCTCCGGCGCAGAGCCTGTGGAACCCATGTACACCATTCAGGACGCCGAGGCAGCCATCGCGCTGTTCCGGGGCTATGATTACAATAAAGAGATCGAGCTTGCGCCCGGCATCGTCATCCGCTTTGTGGATGTGGGCCATCTGCTGGGCTCGTCCAGCATCGAGATATGGGTGACGGAGAACGGCGCGACCACAAAGCTGGTCTTCTCCGGCGACATCGGCAACCTCGACCAGCCGATCATCAAGGATCCCACGTATCTGAAGGACGCGGATTACGTCTTTATGGAGTCCACCTACGGTGACCGCAGCCACGGCCCGCGGCCCGACTATGTGGCCGAGCTGGCGAAGATCCTGCAGCGCACCTTCGACCGCGGCGGCAATGTGGTCATCCCGAGCTTTGCAGTGGGCCGCACCCAGGAACTGCTCTATTTCATCCGCGAGATAAAGGAAAAAAATCTGATCACCGGCCACGGCTGCTTCCCGGTGTACATCGACAGCCCGCTGGCCATCGAGGCCACCCGAATCTTCAAGGACACCGACTCCTCCTGCTTTGATGAAGAGACCAACGCCCTGCTGGCAAAGGGCATCGACCCCATTCAGTTCCCGGGCCTGAAGGTCAGCGTCACCAGCGATGAGTCCCGTGCCATCAACACCGACCCCGTGCCGAAGGTCATCATCTCGGCCAGCGGCATGTGTGAAGCGGGCCGTATCCGCCACCACCTCAAGCACAACCTCTGGAGGAAGGAATGCACCATCCTCTTTGTGGGCTATCAGGCCGTGAACACGCTGGGCCGCTCTCTGCTGGAGGGTGCGGACAACGTGAAGCTTTTCGGCGAATCCATCGAGGTGCAGGCAGAGATCTGCCAGCTCACCGGCCTTTCGGGCCACGCCGACAGGGAGGGCCTGCTGAAGTGGGTCAACTCCTTTGAGCCGAAGCCCAAGCGGGTGTTCATCATCCACGGCGAGGATGAGGTGGAGAACATCTTTGCCCAGACCCTCACGGAGCAGGGGTTCAACGCCTGCGCACCTTATAATGGTGAGCAGTGGGCCATCGGTGCCGAAGGTGCAGTCTGCCTGAAGGAAGGCACCCGTATCCGCATCGAGCACCACGTCAGCGAGGGTGCAGCCCGTGCGGCTACCGTCTTCCAGCGCCTGCTCAATGCCGGCAAGCGCCTGCTACGAGTCATCGAGCACAACGAGGGCGGCGCCAACAAGGACCTCGCCAAGTTCGCCGACCAGATCAACGCTCTCTGCGACAAGTGGGACAGATGAGGCAAACATCCCGGCGGCATAGCCGCTCCGAAAATATCGTTCTGAAATAAAATGATGGAAAACCGACCCGAGTTCGTGTATCCTCACACGGCTCGGGTCGGTTCTTTTTTTGCGTCCAAAAGAGGAAAACACGGTTTTCTGTGCGCTTTTGCAAAAGTTTCCGACTATTTCATGAGAATCGTTGACTTTGAACATTCGAAATGCTACTATATGGCACAATAAAAGGCAAATATAACGAAATAAAGTTGTTTCATGAGTGCAGAGGCCGGCATCTGTGCTGGAAACGGCTCGAAGTTTTTGTCTGTGTGCGGATGGTATCGGCAGAAGCCTCCGCACAGGAAATGACTGCATTGCATCATTCGATCAAAAAGTCAACAAAAAGAAAGGTCGTGGGTTCTATCGCAATCAAGGAATATTCCATGTCCCGGGACTCCACCCGGCAGCTCTCACCCAACTTCAAAGTGCGGGAGTTTGCCTGCAAGGGCAGCGATGTTGTCCTCCTAGACGACGAGTTGGTGGTGCTGCTCCAGTGCATCCGGGAGCACTTCGGAAAGCCGGTATACATCACCAGCGGCTACCGCACCGCTGCCCACAACGCTGCCGTGGGCGGCAGCAAGTCCAGCCAGCACCTTCTGGGCCGGGCGGCGGATTTCCACGTCGAGGGTGTGCCGGTGGCTGCCGTCGCCGCCTATGCTGAGACCCTGCTGCCCTCCCGGGGCGGCATTGGACGGTATCCAAAGGACGCCGCCCATCCCAAGCGCAGCACCGGCTGGGTGCATATCGATACCCGGGCGGGCAAGAGCCGGTGGAAGATGTAAAAAGACTCTGAAACGGTTATTGCTATTACAATATGAAAGCGGCCCTCTCCCGGAAAAGGGAAGAGGGCCGCTTTCCTGCAGCAACGCCCCCGCTGGCGGAAACACTGGCGGGGGCGTCAGGTTTATGAATCGGCGCGCAGGAGGTCGGCGGGTCGGATGTGCAGGATGTCGCAGAGTGCAAAGAGATTATCTGTTTTGGGCATCCCGGCGCCTCGCTCATAATAGCCGATCGTGCCGATGGTGACACCAAGCTTCTCCGCAAGCTCCAGCTGCGTCAGCCCGGCGGCCTGCCGTGCCTCGCGGATGATACGGGCAGATTCGGGGTGGCTGCGGGTGGACATAAAGAATCACCTCAATTCTGAATTATGTAAATCGGCCGCTTTGGTCTGGCCTTCGTCGTTGAGCTGGTCGAAGGCTGCAAGGAAGGTGGACTGCTGGGAAAATCCTAATCAAACAAATCCGAATGCGTACCGGTACGGAACAGGAAAAGCTCAAGAGCATCGCCGTCCACACGGTAAACGAGCAGCCAGTCGGGCCGGATGTGGCACTCCCGGAAGCCGATATAATCTCCGGTGAGAGCGTGGTCACGGTTCCGGTCCGGCAAAGCCTGCCCGGCGGCGAGCCAGTCCACAACGGTGTTCAGCTCATCCAGCGGCAGGCCGCGCCTGGCTGCAAGCTTGAGGTCTTTCTTGAATCGGTTGGAAAGGACGACTTCAAGCATCCGTCAGCACCTCATTCATGGCGTCCTTGAAGGAAGCATAGCGCTTATACTTTTCCGGGTGAGCCTTCATCTCGGCATACTCATTCAGAGCTGCAGCCGTCTCCGCGTTGGGATTTTCCCGGGTGACGACGAAAGGCAGGCCCTGCACGCGAAGGGACTGCTTCAGGAAGAGGGTGATCGCCGTGGACAAATCAATGCCGAGGTCTGCAAAAAGCTCCTGACTCGAGCGCTTCAGCTCCGGGTCAAGACTGATGTTCGTGCTGGTTTTTGCCATAACAGAACGCCTCCTTGTTGGTTTTCTATTCTCACTATAGCATTTTTTGGTCAGGATGTCAACATAATATGCGCGTATTGTGCGCACAAAAAGGAAGAAAGCCATTCGGGCCGACGCCGAGTTTGAGCGGCTGAGGAAGAGCGTGAAGTAAGAGACCGGCCATAACTGTATAGCATGACAACGCCCTCTTCAAAAATTTTTGAGGGAGCGTTGTCATGTGAATGAAAAAGAGGTGAGGTAAAAAGTGGGGCAATGGAATAAGAAAACCGCCCAGATTCTAACGAATCTAGGCGGTTTTTGGTGGAGCGGGCAATGGGAATCGAACCCACCTCCTCAGCTTGGAAGGCTGATATACTAGCCGATGTACGATGCCCGCATATTCTGTTTTGCCGGGATGCAAGCAGTATTATAGCATGATTCACGGCAAATGTCCAGCATTTTTTGCCCAAAGTGCAGAAGGAGAAGAAACCTTTGCCGCTGAGCTGGCGTTTGCCTGTTTACTTTGGAGCAGTTTTATTGTAAAATAGACAGGAGATAAAACCGGCGGCGCACAGCGCGGCCAAATCTGATACAGGTGGTGTATGTTATTATGGCATTGAAATATCAGCGTATCCTTCTGAAGATCAGCGGCGAGGCCCTCGGCGGCGAAAAGGGGACCGGTTTCGACGAGCCGACCATGGACGCGATCTGCGGCGGCGTAAAGAAGGCCCATGAGCTGGGCGTTCAGATCGGCATCGTCGTAGGCGGCGGCAACTTCTGGCGCGGCCGTTCCAGCGGCAGGATGGAGCGCACGCTGGCCGACAAGATCGGTATGCTGGCAACGGTGATGAACGCTCTGGCTGTCTCCGACAAGCTGGAGCAGCTGGGTGTGCCGACCGAGGTGTTCACCTCCATCACCATGCCGCAGGTGGCCCCGGCCTTCACCCGCAAGGACGCTCTCCGCGCAATGGACGAGGGCAAGATCGCCATCTTCGGCGGCGGTACGGGCAACCCCTTCTTCTCCACCGACACGACCACTGCCCTGCGCGCCGTTGAGGTGAGCGCAGACATCATGTTCAAGGCCACGATGGTGGACGGCGTCTATGACAAGGACCCCCACAAGTACCCCGACGCAAAGAAGTACGAGACCCTTACCTTTACCAAGGTGCTGGAAGACCGTCTGGCTGTTATGGACGGCACTGCCGCCACCCTCTGCCGGGACAACAAGCTCCCCATCCTCGTGTTCGATCTGGCCGACCCCGACAACATCGCCCGTGCTGTGCAGGGTGAGAACGTGGGTACACTGGTCTACGAGGGCTGAGCATACCGCCCCGCTTCCGACAATAGAATATCCCAGACGCCTTTTCGCGGCTGGTGAGAATTGATAACAAACAGGAGACAAGGACAATGAGCAGCAACACCAAGGCATTCGAAGACAAGATGAAGAGCGCAGTCGAGCATCTGGAGCGCGAGCTGAAGACCGTGCGCGCAGGCCGCGCCAACCCCGGCGTTCTGGACAAGGTGACCGTGGATTACTACGGTTCTCCCACGCCCATCCAGCAGGTGGCTTCTGTGGCTGTCAGCGAGGCCCGCACCCTGACCATCACCCCGTGGGACCGCACCCTGCTGCGCGCCATCAGCAAGGCGATCCTGGCCAGCGATGTGGGCATCAACCCCATCGATGACGGCCAGACCATCCGTCTGAACTTCCCGGCTCCCACCGAGGAGCGCCGCAAGCAGCTGGCCAAGGAAGTCTCCAAGATGGGCGAGGAGGCAAAGGTCGCCGTCCGCAACGTCCGCCGTGACGCCATGGATAAGGCCAAGGCCATGAAGAAGGCCGGTGAGCTGACCGAGGACACCCAGAAGACCATGGAAGAGGACGTCCAGAAGCTGACCGACAAGTATGTGAAGAACATCGACGCTGCCGTGGAAGAGAAGCAGAAGGAGATCATGTCCGTCTGATTCCGACTGCAGGCAAAGCAGGGAGGTGCCGTGCGCTGAAAGAAGGTGCGCGGCACTTTTTGCCAGACGAGACGTAGAGGAAGAAGAGCATGGAACATTCAAAGGATTTTGCGAAGGGACTGTCCATCGGCATCATCATGGACGGCAACGGCCGCTGGGCCAGGAGCCGCGGCCTGCCCCGCACCGCCGGCCATAAAAAGGGCGCACAGGTCTTTCAGGACATTGCGGACTACTGCGATGAACTGGGCGTAGAGTCGGTGTATTTTTACGCATTCTCGACCGAAAACTGGAAGCGTCCCGCCGAGGAGGTAGGCGCGATCATGCGGCTGTTCGGCGAATACCTCATCAAGGGCTTCGACTACGAGAACCGGAACGTCCGCATCTGCTTCATGGGCGACCGCACGGTGCTGGAGCCCAAGCTGCAGGAGCTGATGAACAAGCTGGAGCGGGACTCTGCCTGCAAGACCGGCCTGACCATCAACATCGCCATCAACTACGGCGGACGGCCTGAGATCGTCCGGGCGGCCCAGAGCCTCGCGGCCAGGGCGGCTGCGGGCGAGCTGAAGCCTGAGGACATCACGGAAGAGGCTCTTTCGGCCCAGATGTACACCGCCGGCCAGAAAGACCCCGACTTCATCCTCCGCCCCAGCGGAGAGAAGCGGCTCTCCAACTTCATGCTCTGGCAGGCGGCCTACTCCGAACTGGTGGAAATGGACGTTCTGTGGCCTGATTTCACCCGTGATGACCTCGATGCCGCCATCATGGAGTTCAACCGGCGCTCCCGCCGCTTCGGCGGACTCTGAGAGCAGCGACCGATACGCAAGATGCCGCGCAGCGTGCGCGGCCCCCGGAGAGCGCCCGGTATTTCCTCGGGCGCTGACGCTGCAGACCCTGCCAGAGCAGGGGAGCGGCTCCCGGACGAAACAAAGGAGAACATGAAACTATGAAAACACGAATCATCACAGCCGTGGTGGGCCTGATCGTTCTGGCAGGCGTCCTGTTCACCTTCGATACGCTGGTGTTCAATCTGGTCATCGCGGCCATCACCCTCATCGCCCTGCATGAAATTTACTCTGCGCTGGGTTTTGAAAAGCAGGACTGGCCGCTGCTGGCTGTTCTGGTGCCCTACACACTGCTCATCATGCTGTCGAGCTACAGCGTCTTCCGGGCGATGGTGATGCCTGCTTCCTTCCTCGTGGTGCTGTTCTATGCCATCTACCTTGTAGTACGCAACGGCGTTATCAGCTACCAGAAAGCCAGCGGCCTCGCCATGTTTTCGGGCATTGTGATCTTCTGCTTCTACTCGTTCATCCGGCTCAAGGAGATGCTGCCGGTGGAGGAGTATGGCTACGACGCCATCTTCTTCATCCTGCTCATCCTCTGCTTCGCCTGGGGCGGCGATACCTGCGCCTACTTCGCGGGCCGCGCCTTTGGCAAGCATAAGCTCTGCCCGGTGGTCAGCCCCAAAAAGACGGTGGAGGGTGCTGTTGGCGGCGTGCTGGGCACGATGGTGTTCGGTGTGCTGATCACGGTCATCTACTCCATCGCAGCGGACCGGATGGAAGAGTTCACCCGCTCCAACATTGGCGTATCCATGTATGTTATCATTGCGCTGCTGGCCTGTGTGGCTGCGGTGCTGGGCATCTACGGCGACCTGTTCGCCAGCGTGGTCAAGCGCCAGTGCGGCATCAAGGACTACGGCACCATCTTCCCGGGCCACGGCGGCATCCTTGACCGCTTCGACAGCGTGATGTTCATCGCGCCCTTCGTCACCATGGTGGTCATCGCAGCATTCTACAATTAAAATCAGCAGGAGATCGATTCTTTATGGCTAAGAAAATCACGCTGCTGGGCTCTACCGGCTCCATCGGCACCCAGAGCCTTGACGTCATCCGTGCTCAAGGGTATGAGGTGTTCGGCCTGTCGGCTCACAGCCAGACGGATAAAATTTTGCAGCAGATAGAAGAATTCCACCCGAAATACGTCTGTATGACCAGTGAGGCCGGTGCCGAAAAGCTTTCGGCTGCGCTGGCCGGCCGCGCCGATGCACCCAGGCTCCTGACCGGCCCCGAGGGCCTGAAGGCCCTCGCCGCGATGGACGGCCCGGACGTGGTGCTGAACAGCGTGGTGGGCATCGCGGGCCTCGGCGCAAGCCTTGCCGCCATCGAGAGCGGCCATGACCTGGCCCTCGCCAACAAGGAAAGCCTCGTCACCGGAGGCCATCTTGTCACTCAGGCCGTGGCGAAGCACGGCGTCAGGCTGCTGCCCGTGGACAGTGAGCACTCGGCCATCTTCCAGTGCCTGCAGGATAAGGAGAGCGCCAAGAGCCTGACCAAGATCCTGCTGACGGCCTCCGGCGGCCCCTTCTTCGGCATGAAGACCGAAGAGCTGCGGGGCAAGACCAAGGCCGATGCCCTCAAGCATCCCAACTGGAACATGGGCGCAAAGATTACCATCGACAGTGCCACTCTGATGAACAAGGGCCTCGAGCTCATCGAGGCTGTGTGGCTGTTCGGTCTGCCTCCGGAGAAGATCCAGATCGTCGTCCAGCGCCAGAGCATCGTCCACTCGGCGGTGCAGTACAGCGACAACTCCATCATCGCCCAGCTGGGTGTGCCGGATATGCGCATCCCCATCCAGTATGCGCTGACCTATCCGGCCCGTGTGCCGGGCGTCGTGCCGGAGCTGGACTTCACCACCCTCAAGCTGCTGACCTTCGATGTGGCCGACGAGGAGACGTTCCGCTGCCTCGCCGCCTGCAAGAAGGCCATCCGGAAGGGCGGTCTCGGCCCCTGCGCCGCCAACGGTGCCAACGAGGAGGCCGTCAAGCTCTTCCTCGAGGATAAGATCGGCTTCCTCGACATCGGCCGTCTGGTGGAGGCTGTCGTGGACAGCGACAGCTTCGGCGGCGACTACAGCCTCGCGGATGTGTATGAGTGTGACCGTATGGCCCGTGCATTCGTGAGAGCACATCTGTAATATAGGAGAAATAATGTCAGTTTTCATCACCTTTGCAGCCGCGCTGCTCATCTTCGGCGCAGTCATCGCCATCCACGAGTTCGGCCATTTTGCAGTGGCAAAGCTCTGCGGGGTCCAGGTCAACGAGTTTTCCATTGGCATGGGTCCGACCCTCATCAAGACCTATCGCAAAGGCACGCAGTATACTCTGCGGCTCCTGCCCGTAGGCGGCTTTGTGGCGCTGGAAGGGGAGGAGAGCCCCGAGAGCGAGCAGGCCGAGGGTGGAAGCGGGGACGATGACGGCCCGGACATCCCGCCGGAGGTGCTGGCGCAGCGGACAGGCAAGCCGCTGAACGAGGCGGCTGTCTGGCAGCGGATGCTGGTGATGGCGGCAGGCGCGGTGATGAACTTCGTGCTGGGTTTCGTGGTGCTGCTGCTCCTCATCTCGCTGCGCAGTGAGCCCATCACCAGCAAGGTCATCTATGCCGTGGAGGACAACGCCCTCTGCGGCCAGACCGGCCTGCAGGCCGGCGACGAGATCGTGGCCGTCAACGGGCGGCACTGCTTCGTGGCCAACGATATGCTCTACGAGCTCATGCGCACCGAGAGCTACCGCGCGCACTTCACCGTCCGCCGGGACGGCAGGCTCGTGGAGCTGCCGGACGTCCGGTTCGACACCTGGCAGGATGAGCAGGGCCAGACCCACATGACACTGGGCTTCACAGTCTATGGCCTCAAAAAAACACCGCTGAACGTCCTGAAAGAGTCGGCCAACAGCGTTATCTACTATGGACGCATCATCTATACTTCGCTGGCCGACCTTCTGCGGGGCCGCGAGAGCATCAACGACCTGTCCGGCCCGGTGGGCATCGTGACCGCCATCGGTCAGGCCGCAAGCTACGGCTGGGAGGATGTGGCTGAGCTGCTGGTGCTCATCACCATCAACCTTGGCGTCTTCAATCTGCTGCCGTTCCCGGCGCTGGACGGCGGAAAGATCGTATTCCTGCTCATCGAGGCAGTCACCGGCCATGCAGTGCCGGAAAAGATCCAGGGCAGCCTGACCGTCGCAGCCTTTGCGCTGCTGTTCGGCCTGATGCTCTTTGCAACGTACAATGACATCGTCCGGCTCGTGACCGGAGCAGTTTGAAAGAGGTAAAACCATGCGGCAGCTGAAACGTGAAGTGAAGATCGGCAATGTGACCATCGGCGGCAAGAATCCCATTGCCGTACAGACCATGCTGAACGTCCCGGTGGAGGACATCGAGGGCAATGTGGCGCAGGCAAAGCGCTGTGAAGCGGCAGGCTGTCAGATCTTGCGCGTGACCTGTCCCAGCGCGGCAGACGCCAAGTGCATCGAGGCGGTCAAGAACGCCGTGAATATCCCCATCGTGGCGGACATCCACTTCGACTACAAGGCTGCCATCGCCTGCGCCGATGTGGGCGTGGATAAGATCCGCATCAACCCGGGCAACATCGGCGACGATGACCGCGTGAAGGCGGTCGTGGATGCCTGCCAGCAGAAAAATATCCCCATCCGCATCGGCGTCAACGGCGGCAGTCTGGAAAAGCACATCCTCGCCAAGTACGGCGCACCTGTGCCGGAAGCGATGGTGGAGAGCGCTCTGTACCATGTCCACCTGCTGGAAAAGTTCGACTTCAACAACATCGTCATCTCCATCAAGAACTCCAATGTTCCCCGCATGATGGAGGCATACCGCCAGCTCAGCGCTGTGACCGACTACCCGCTCCATGTGGGCGTCACGGAGGCCGGCACTTACCAGATGGGTCTGCTCAAGAGCGGCATGGGCATCGGCGGGATGCTGCTGGAGGGAATCGGCGACACCATCCGTGTCTCGCTGGCCGCTGACCCTGAGAAGGAAGTGGAAGCAGGCTACAATATCCTGCGCGCTGTCGGCTTCCCGGTGGCCGGCCCGGAGGTCATCACCTGCCCGACCTGCGGCCGCACCCAGTACCCCTGCACCGAAATCGCAAATGAGGTGGAGCGCCGACTCCAGGGCTGCAAAAAGTCCATCAAAGTGGCTGTTATGGGCTGTGTCGTCAACGGCCCCGGCGAGGCCCGTGAGGCTGACATCGGCATTGCCGGCGGCAAGGGCGAGGCAGTGCTGTTCGTCCACGGCGAACCCGTCAGGAAGCTGACGGGGGATAATATCCTCGGCCAGTTCATGGAGGAGATCTATAAGCTGTGATTTTACAGAATAAGCTTGGTCTGACGAGTGAAGCTGAGCTTGCTCGGGCAGAAGAAAAACTCAGCAAGACCCGGGCGCTTGAGCTCTATGACACCGGCCTGTTGGATACCTTCGAGGTAGGCACCTTCAAAGGGCTTGCGGCCATCCATAAATGCCTGTTCGGTGATGTCTACGAGTTCGCTGGACAGATGCGGACAGTGAACATTGCAAAAGGAAATTTCCGCTTTGCACCGGTGATGTATCTGCGTCCGGCACTGGAAAGCATCGACGCTATGCCGCAGTCTTCTTTCGATGAAATCATCGAGAAGTATGTGGAGATGAATGTGGCGCATCCGTTTCGGGAGGGCAATGGCCGAAGCACCCGAATCTGGCTGGATGCTATTCTGAAAAAAGGACTGCATCAGGTCATCGACTGGAGCAAGGTGGATAAAGAAGATTACCTTCTTGCAATGGAGCGCAGCCCGGTCAAGGATGTGGAGATAAAAGCGCTGTTGCACGCTGCTCTGACCGAAAAAATCAATGACCGCGAAGTCTATATGAAAGGCATCGACGCCAGTTACCACTACGAAGGCTATCATGTCTTTAAGACAGAAGATTTAACTTAAAAACAACCTGCTGCCACGCCCTTTTCCGGGGCGCGGCAGTTTGTGCTGTTATCTGATAGAAAAGGAGTACCACTGTGACACCACTTGTTTCCCAGCTATGGCCGCAGTTTATGGCGGACCCGGACTTTGCGGCCTGTTTTGGCCGCGTGGTCGTCGAGCACGCCCAGATGCTGCGGCAGGAGCGGCAGGTCATCTTTACGCTGCGCAGTTCTGCCCCGCTGGACAAGGGGCTGTGCGCCCGGCTGCTGGCCTCGCTGGCACCGGATTACGAGGGCTTCGAGCTCCGCATCAACAATCTTTTCGGTTATGCGACGCTGGATGAAGCCGGTCTGCGGGAGCTGATGGAGGAGATGAAGCGGGACGGCGTCCCCATCAACGGCTTCCTCGACCGCTGCCGCATCACCATCACCGGCCAGAACATCACCATCGGCGTCTGCCACGGCACGAAGTTTTTGCAGGAGATGCAGTTCGAGCGCCTGCTGGCGGAGCGCATCGCCGCCCACACCGGCGTAAAGCCCAGAGTGACGCTGGAAAGCAGCGTGGGCGAGGCCGAACAGCGCCAGATGGAAGAAAAGCTCGAGCGGAAAATTGCGCCGCCTGTCGTCAAGTTTGAGAAAAAGAACACTGCTCCCTCCATCAAGGTGGAGGGCCTCGACCTCACGGACAAGCCCGTCACCATCTTCCACGGCAAGATGTTCACCCCGAAAAATCTCACCCCCCTCAAGGATCTGGGCGGCGAGGGCGGCAAGTGCATGATCTGGGGCGACGTCTTCTTCACCGAGGTGAAGGGCAGCTTCCGCAAGATATACACTGTCTCCATCACCGATTACACCGGCTCCATCAACCTGAAGATCCGTGCGCAGGAAGGGGAGGACTGCTCCAAGTGGGAGTCCATCCCCAAGGGTACGACGGTCGTGGTGCGCGGCGACTGCTCCTACGATAAGTACGAGCACGACTATATCGTCTGGCCCTACGACGTCCTCTTTGTCGAGCGCAAAAAGCGGGAGGACAACGCCCCCGTCAAGCGGGTGGAGCTGCATCTGCATACCAAGCTGTCCAGCATGGACGCCTTCTGCGACCCCGGCGGCATCGTCAAGCTGGCCCACCGGATGGGCCACCCGGCCATTGCCATCACCGACCACGGTGTCTGTCAGGGCTACCCCGAGGCTATGCTGGCTGCAGACGCCATCCACAAGACAGACCCGGACTTCAAGCTCATCTACGGCTGTGAGGCCTACTTTGTCGATGACATGATACCCTGCGTCTACGGCGTGAAAGACGAGCCGCTGAACGGTGAGTTCTGCGTCTTCGACACTGAGACGACGGGCCTCGACCCCGGCGTGGAGTACCTGACAGAGATCGGCGCGGTCATCGTGCGGAACGGGGAGGTGGTGGAAGAATTCGACACCTTCGTAAAACCCGGAAAGCCCATCACCTCCAAGATCACCGAGCTGACCGGCATCACCAACGAGATGGTGGCTGACGCCCCCGGCGAGGCCGAGGCGCTGAGAGCCTTCCTCGACTTTGTGGATGGCCGCATCCTTGTGGGCCACAACGCCCACTCCTTCGACATCCGGTTCCTCCGCGCCGCCGCCAAGCGGAGCGGCATCGAGTTTGAGCCGACCTATATCGATACCCTGACCATGGCTCAGGCCATGTACCCCGGCCTCCACAACTACAAGCAGGGGACCATCAACAAGCATCTGGAGCTGCCCGCCTACGAGGCCCACCGCGCCTGCGAGGACTCTGCCGCACTGGGCCGCATCTTCTGCGTTATGCTGAAAGATCTGGAGGAAAAGCAGGTCACCGCCGTCAGCGGCATCAACACCGGCCTCGGCGGGAACCGCGAGGTGCTGAAAAAGAAGTATTATCACCTCATCATCCTCGTGCGCAGCCAGATGGGCCTGAAAAACCTCTATAAGATCGTCAGCGAGGCCCATGTCAACTACTTCTTCAAGAAGCCCCGCGTCCCCCGCAGCCTTCTGAACAAGTATCGGGACGGCCTTATCCTCACTTCTGCCTGTGAAGCAGGAGAACTTTACAGGGCGATCGTGGAGGGCCGCTCCTACGAAGAACTGAAGAAAATTGCATCGTACTACGATGTTTTGGAGGTCCAGCCTCTGGGCAACAACGCCTATATGGTGCGGGATGGAAAGGTGGAGAGCGAAGAGGTCATCAAGGACTTCAACCGCACCGTCATCAAGCTGGGCGAAGACCTGCACAAGCCCGTCATCGCCACCGGCGATGTCCATTTCACCGAGCCGGAGGACGCCATCTACCGCTCTGTCCTGCAGGCGGGCAACGGCTTCAAGGACGCGGACAACCAGCCGCCCCTGTTCTACCGCACCACCGAGGATATGCTGAACCAGTTCAGCTACCTGCCCAGGGAAAAGGCCTACGAGATCGTCGTGACCAATCCCCGCAAGATAGCGGCCAGCATCGACGGCAACGTCCGCGCTATCCCGCGCGGCACCTACCCGCCCAGCATCGAGGGTGCAGAACAGCAGCTCCGGGATGCGACCTGGGAACACGCCAAGCGGGACTATGGCGACCCTCTGCCCGAGATCGTGGAGAAGCGCCTGCAAAAAGAGCTGGACTCCATCTGCGGCCACGGCTACGCCGTCCTGTACGTCATCGCGGTCAAACTGGTGGCCTATTCCAACGCGGGCGGCTATCAGGTGGGCAGTCGTGGTTCGGTCGGCTCGTCGGCTGTGGCCCACTTCTCCGGCATCTCGGAGGTCAACAGTCTGCCGCCCCACTACCGCTGCCCCAAGTGCAAGTACAGCGAGTTCATCACCGATGGCAGCGTGGACGACGGCTTCGACCTGCCCGACAAGAACTGCCCCCACTGCGGCACCCGGATGCTGGTGGACGGCCACGACATCCCGTTCGAGACCTTCCTTGGCTTCTACGGCGACAAGGAGCCTGATATTGACCTGAACTTCTCGGGCGAATACCAGTCCAACGTCCACCGCTACACGGAGGAGCTGTTCGGCAAGGCCAACGTCTTCAAGGCCGGCACCGTCTCCGGTATTCAGGACAAGACGGCCTACGGTTACGTCAAAAAGTATCTGGACGATCGGGGGAGAACGGTCAACCATGCCGAGGAGAACCGTCTGACGCTGGGCTGTACCGGCGTCAAGCGTACCACCGGCCAGCATCCCGGCGGCATGGTCGTCGTGCCGGACACCTATGAGATCTACGATTTCTGCCCCATCCAGCACCCGGCGGACGATGTGGCGGGCGGTCTGCTGACCACCCACTTCGAGTTCAAATACCTCCACGACACCCTGCTCAAGCTGGACGAGCTGGGCCACGATATGCCCACCTTCTACAAGTATTTCGAGGAGTACACCGGCATCCCCGTGGACAGCATCCCCATGAACGACCCCAAGGTCTACAGCCTGCTCACCAGCCCGGAAGAGCTGGGTGTGACGCCGGAGCAGATCGACAGCCAGACCGGCACCTTCGGCATCCCCGAGATGGGCACCAACTTCGTGCGCGGAATGCTGGTGGAGGCCCGTCCCAAGAATTTCTCCGAGCTGATCCAGATCTCGGGCCTGTCCCACGGCACCGACGTCTGGACCGGCAACGCCGACGAGCTCATCCGCAGCGGCACCTGCACCATCGCGGAGGTCATCGGCTGCCGTGACAGTATCATGCTCTATCTGCTGCGCAAGGGCCTCGAGCCGAAGATGGCCTTCGATATTATGGAGGCTGTCCGTAAGGGCAAGGTGGCCAAGGGCGGCTTTGCGCCCGGCTGGGAAGAGGCCATGCGGGAGCACGAGGTGCCGGACTGGTACATCGAGAGCTGCCGCAAGATAAAATATATGTTCCCGAAAGCCCATGCGGTGGCCTACCTGATGTCGGCCATCCGGCTCATGTGGTTCAAGCTCTACCACCCGCAGGCGTTCTATGCGGTGTACTTCACCGTCCGGGGCGATGACATCGACTATGAAGCCGCTGTGGGCGGTGCGGCGGTGGCCCGCGCCCACATGAATGAGGTGAAGCGCCGCCTCAAGGAAGAAAAGAACGCCAAGGATGAAGATGTGCTCGTCTCGCTCCAGCTGGTCAACGAGATGCTGGTGCGGGGCTACGAGTTCCTGCCCATCGAGCTGGGCAAGAGCCGGGGCTCGAAGTATGTGGTGGAGGACGGCAAGGTGCGCCTGCCCTTCTGCTCCCTGAAGGGTCTGGGCGGTGCCGCCGCCGATGCGCTGGAAAACGCCACCCTCCATGGGCAGGAGTACCTCTCCATCGAGGAGCTGCAGCAGGCCTCCGGCGTTGGCAGCAGCATCATCGACCGCCTGCGTCAGGTGGGCGCTCTGGGCGACCTGCCGGAAAGCAGTCAGGTGAGCTTTTTCTAAAAAAGTGTTGACACCATATGCGACACCACATATAATAAAGATGGGGGAATCGGAATGTCAAAGTGGGAGAAGCTATTAGCAAGGATATGTTCTTTGAGCAAAGACCTCCGGTTTGATGAACTGCGCAGGGTATTGGAAAGCTATGGCTATGAGATGAGCGCACCCCGGAGCGGCAGCAGCCACTACACCTTCCGCAAGGCGGGATGCTACCCGATCACGATCCCTAAACACGAACCCATCAAAAAAGTCTACGTTGAGATGGTGCGGCAGATCGTAGAGAGTGAGGCGAAAAATGATGAAAACGCTGAATGATTATCTTGCAATGTCCTACCGGCTGGAGATCGTGCGGGATGATGCGGAGGGCGGCTTTGTGGCCTCCTATCCCGACCTGCCGGGCTGCATCACCTGCGGCGAAACCGAAGAGGAAGCGGTAAAGAACGCATTGGACGCAAAAAAGGTCTGGCTGGAAGCTGCGCTGGAGGATGGGCTTGCCATCCCTGCACCGGACAGTCTGGAGGCATACTCCGGGCAGTTCAAGCTGCGCCTGCCCCGCAGCCTGCACCGCTCGCTGGCAGAGCATTCGCAGCGGGAGGGTATCAGCATGAACCAGTATTGCGTGTATCTTCTGGCGAAAAACGATGCGCTCCATGCCGGGTGAGCCGAGAGCAGTCAGGTGAGCTTTTTCTGACAAAACTGCATAGAACTTCAAAACACACGGTCTGCCGTAAAAGGCGGGCCGTGTTTTTTGTCCTCCCGGCAGGGGAAGGGTGTTTTTGCGTCTCCGGCCCGGCGAAAAGTAAACAAATAAAATGGCAAAACTTTGTAGATTATTGCTATTGAAAAGGGTATAGGGGGGGGGGGTAAAATAGTGAAAAGACCTGCGCCGAATTGGTGCAAAAAGCGGGAACGACACCCCGGGATGCCCGCCATGCGGAGGCGAACGAGGGATCCTTTTTGCTGCGGGACAGGCTTGGAATGTACAACAGGGAGGATTTTGTATGCAGCGAAAAGATTTAGCTTTGCGGGTGCTGTCTACGGCAGCCATCATGTCGATTGTTACGTCCATTGCAGCCCCGGCCTTTGCGGGTACTTACTATATCGGCAAAGGCAGCATTGACGTAGAGGCCACAACGGATGCGGACGGCAAGCAGTATGTGAAAGTAACTCAGGGGGGAACCACCTACGAAGAAGATGAGAGCAACGAAATCGTGATCAAGGACGGCACCGACGAAAATGATACCACCCTGAAGGATGCTGAACGTGCTGCGGCGACCCCTGCGGCAGCCCCTGCCGCCACCCCTGCCACGCAGGAGCCGGAAGCAGCCGGGCTCGAGGACGCTGCCGGGGAGAGCCAGCCTGACCCGGACGCAGGCTTTACCCTGAACGAGACCGAGGAGGACTCTGCCCAGAATCAGGAGGGCAACAACCCCACAGAGAACCCCACAGAGGATACCACGGACAACCACACGGAAGATACCAAGGACAACCCCACGGAGCCCCCCAAGAAGGATGTGGTGTACGAGTACGCCCCGGCAGACCCGAATCCGGAGCAGCAGGCCACGAAACTCGCCCCCACCACCTCTGCCGCCCCTGCGGCAAAGACCAAGGAGGCCACTCAGGACGACGCCCCTGCGGCTGCTCCCACCACCCCCACTGCCCCTGCGGCTGATCCTCCGGCAGAGGGCAGCGCCGAAAAACCCACCAAAAACGTCATCCGGGTCATCAATAACTGGGTGGGTGAAACGGCCAAGGAGCTCAAGATCCGGCTCAGTAATGTGAATATTAAGGTGGAAGATAATGTTGATAAAGCTGCAATGGATGTCTCCGGCGGCGGAAAGACGAAAGTTGAGCTGGACGGCCAGAATGCTTTGGACGGTTCTAGATCCTGGTATCAGGCAGGACTGCGCAAGCAGGGAGAGGGAACGCTGACCATCACAGACGAGACCAATGACACGGGAAAGAAAATCACCACCCCCAAATCAGAATCAGACACCTCCGGCAGCCTGACCGCAAAAGGTGCAGGTGGGAACGGAGCGGCAGGCATCGGGGGAAGCGTTGCCGAAGGCACAAAAAACATCATCATTGAGGGCTATGCAACGGTTCACGCAGCAGGCGGCGACTGGGGTGCAGGCATTGGCGGCGGC
>OJPO01000148.1_pt1 | contig 54559 bp, 54 predicted proteins | sample 1598541 | NCBI WGS metagenome assembly OJPO01 (sample SAMN03922453, study PRJEB24848) | human gut metagenome | isolation source: stool sample | host: Homo sapiens | place: Germany | collected 2009-11
GGTAAGCAAAGATAGCTAATTTTAAAACTTACCAACCAGAAATTTCCGCTGAGCCAAAATAAGAGAATATGAATGATAGAATATCAGACTTACCGTTAACCACTACCCCGGTGGGGTTTGGCTATAATAATATGGATATGTTTAGAAACTCATTAGGGGAGCTCCAGATCCGACAGGCAGTGCCGCCGCTTGGCCTTGACGGGACAATTTTTTTAAAAGGTAAAATAACACATGACGCCGGAGAGGTCCGGATGATCAGAAAACATAAACTGATAAAAATTGAAAGATTATGAAGAAACTGACAGCAATTTTGAAAGGCTGCAACTTTGTGGACAAGTTGTTCAGCCTGCGTGAGAAAGAGATCAACCGTAAGATCGAGGGAGCCAAAGACGATTGCGAGAGACGCAAGGCCGAGGCAGAGATCAAGTATGAGAATTATTGCAAGGAACTGGGTGAGAAAGATGTAGACTACCGGCGCATCATTAACGGAATGCTTGAATGCAAGCAGGAGATAATGGACGCCGACGAAACGCTCAAGGTGATTGCGGAGGTGGAAGCGGACCTTCAGTCCGAGGCCGAGCTGGAGGAAGAGAAAGAAAAATAGTTCATATAACCGGTAATAGATTGAATTTTAGTTAGACATTCCGTCCCGGTCCGTGACGGATAGGGACGGAAATTTGAAGACAATTTTATAAACCCTTAAAAAGGCATAGAGTATGAAACAAACAGTAGAAGAAGCAGCTCATCTTTTTGCTGAAAGCAGGAGTAGCGGTAGTTTGTTCCCTGCATATTATCAGGGATTTGTAGCGGGAGCGGGCTGGCATAGAGAACAAGCAATTGAAGCTCTTTCCTCCATTTTAGAGAATTGGAAACCTGGTGGTGATGCAGACTGTATCATTGCCGAATTTGTAGAAAAGTTAAATAATATATAAACGAGCGATACATGCACGGGCATTGGATAACAAAAGAATACATATACTTGATAAATATCGAGTTTTCCTTATATAAATTGGCGTTGTTACCTATGATTTATATAAGGTTGCTGAATGATAACGGGTTTAACATTCAGGTTGGATTCGGACCTCTTGTCGCCGAATTTATAAAGGTGAAGAAATATCCGGATGAAAAAATCCGGAATATTATGGAAAATATAATATCAAATTGGTAATGAAAACATTCAGAATAATCCATATAGCGGCCGCTGTCATCGGCCTTGTGGTAGTGCTCAGACTGGCGGACAATCTCCGCCCCACCTTCAACGAGAACCTTGCCGCTTCGGTCCTTGCAGTCGTATGCTGCCTTTCCCTTATCGGACAAAGGTATTACAGGGAGGAAAAATAGGACACGCGGTCAGGGAGCCGGAAGGCGGCCCACGTTTCCGGTCCGACGCCGGAAACCGCACAAGGTTAAAACAATAAAACGGTTGATATGGCTGTAATCTATAATGACAAGGTATGTATCTACGCCAACGAGCTGATCATGTATGATCCGAAACGTAAGGTGGGCTCCGAGAAGGGCTTTCTCCCGATAGGAACATATAAAGGAAAGGTTTCAAGAAAGCAGATTGCTATTGCTCGTCGTGCCAGCCTCAGACGTCCCGCCCTGGTGGAGTTCGATTCGCTGGAAGTATACATACAGCAATTATACATCAAATATTACGGTGATCCCCATGAGGATGTCGAACGTGCCGCCACCAGCCCGCTTGAGAGGGCTGTAGGGTACAACGAGGCCGCCTACTCCTTCTTCACCACCTACAGGGACGGTGCGGGAAAGCCGCTCAGACCGGAGAAGGTCACGCTTTACACGCTCCAGGCACGTGTCCTGGATGCAGTCATCCGGCTGCGTGACAGCAATGCGGAATGCGGTTTCGGACGTGGCGGCTCCCGTTTCAACGTATGGGACAGGCTGAGTGAGATGGTGAACGACCTGCTGAAGGTGCGGGACAGCAAAGGCAACACCCGCTATCCCCACAAACTTCCTTCGACGGGAAAGACGCTCAAACGTAAAGTGGACCAGTATGAGTCGGAAGGCTTCATCGCTTTGGTGCATAAGAACAAGGGCAACACGTCCGCCGCCCTGATTAGGGACGAGGAGGACGAGGCGATCATGCACAAGCTGCTTTCCCAGCACATGAATTTGAACAACGCACAGATAATGGAACAGTACAACAAGATAGCCTCCATATTGGGGAAACCGGAAATCAAGAGCCCTGTCACGGTGGACAGGTACCGGAAGATGATGGAATCCACCACCCTGGGGCACCAGCGCGGAACCACTGTCCTGAGGAACTCCCTTGAGATGCAGCACAAGCGTGAGGCTCCGAAGACCGCCATGACCTACTGGACACTGGACGGATGGGACGTGGAACTGGTCTACCAGAAGAGGCAGCCGGTGGACAAAAAGGTGAACGGCGAGACAAGGACTTACAAGAAAACCACCATCCACAACCGCAAGACCATCGTGGTGGTGCTGGACGCCTGCGGCAAGTATCCGATAGGATATGCCATCGGCGACCATGAGAGCCCGGCATTGATACGAGAGGCGCTGCGCAACGCCATCAAGCACGCCCGGGAACTGTTCGGTGCACGGTACAAGCCGTTGCAGCTGCAGAGTGACAACTACCAGAAGGGGGTAATGGTTCCGTTCTATGAGGCGATGACGGTGCACTACATTCCCGCCGCGCTCCACAACGCCAAGGCCAAGATCATCGAGCCGTACTTCAATTATCTGAACAAGACGTACTACCAGCTGGAGAAGAACTGGAGCGGTGTGAACATCAACAGCAGGCGCGGCTCCCAGCCCAATATAGAGATCCTGAACAAGAACCGCCACCTGATCCCCGACGAGGAGGGCGTGCTGGCGCAGATACACGGCATCATGCAAAGGGAGCGGGCCAAGAAGCTGGAAGCGTACATGGCCGCATGGGAACGCACCCCCATGGAACGCCGGATGCCGTTCTGCGACGAGGAATACCTGTTTCTTATGGGCGACACGACGGGGCGCACCAACCGGCTCACCGGCAAGGGCCTGCTGATCGAGCTCTTCGGGGAGAGGATCAATTACGAGAGTTTCGACATGGAGCTGCGCAACCATTTCCACGAGGACTGGTCCGTGCACTACGATCCCGACGATCTGTCGCAGGTGCTCATCGTCAATGCCGAATCCACCAAAGGGCACCGGCTGGCAAAGGAAACGGGGGATCTGAAGTTCCTCATGCAGCGTGACATGAAGACACCGATGGCCCTGATCGACCAGAAACCCGAACATTTCGAGCACCGCAGGAAGGTGGACGAGTTCAACCGGCAGTTCGAGCGGCGGTATGTGGCCAGACAGGAGCAGGTGGACGAGGTGATAACCGCCATGCAGGAGCGGAACCCGCTTCTCAAGAGCAACAGCCTGCTGGACCGCGCCCTGCTCACCGACAGCCGGGGACGGCACAAGGACCGCAAGTACGAGGCGCGCGGCCAGACGGTGGAGGACGTGGATTTTGAAGAGATTGCGCCCGGACCTCTCAGGGTTCCGTCCCCTCTTGCGGATGACGATTACGAATGGGACGACGCCGACATGAATTTTTCAAGATGATTTAATAACACTTTAAAAACAGCATAATTATGGATAAGGAAGCATTGAAACAGTACATAGAGAATTTGATAGAACGTGGTTCAAAACCTTCAGAACTGGCCCGTCGCTGCGGCGTGTCCGATGCGGCGATGTCCCAGTTCCGTTCCGGCAAGTACGGCGCGAATGACGACAACCTGGCGGTCAGGATCGCCACAGGCCTTTATTTCTATGAAAATTCCCGCAATGTGGTTGATACCGTAACCTCTTACCGGCAGGTGAAGCGGGCGTTCGAGGTTGCCAGGGGAAAGAGCAAATGGGTATGTATCAGCAGCCGCAGCGGAAGCGGAAAGACCCAGTCTCTGATTGACCTGTACAATCTGTGCGGTGACAAGGGGGTTGTATATATCAAGTGCCGCAAATGGAGCAGCCGCAAGTTCCTTACCAAACTGGCACAGGCCATGGGAGAGAATGTGACGCGCTATATGGATAATGACAGCCTGCTGGACCTGTGCATCGCGCACATGAATTCCCTGTCCTCCTATAAGCCTGTCCTGCTGATAGATGATGCCGGCAAGCTCACGCATTCGGCCATGTGCACGCTTATTCCCCTGTATGATGACACGCTGGGGCGCATGGGGTGTCTGGTGGCCGGCACGGAAACGCTGGAGCGCAATATCAGGCGGTATGTGGGACGTATCGAAGGGTATGACGAGATAGACGGGCGTTTCGGCCGCAATTACATCACCCTTCTGGGCGCTACCAAAAAGGATGTCATCGCCATCTGTATGGCCAACGGCGTGCAGGACAGGGAGACGGCGGAAGAGATATGGGGGAAACTTCCCAAGGTCAAGAAGCAGCCGCGTGAGGACGATCCCCGCCAGGTATTGTTCGCCGATGACCTGCGCGAGCTTTCGGGAATGATAGACAATGTGGTAATCAGACAGGAAATCAGCAACGGAGGAGCCGGCTTATGATCAGGTCATTGTCGTTTGACAACATATTGAACAAAAAATACGAATACATCCCCTTTTCCAAGGATTTCATGGATGCCTTTGGAAAGAGGCAGAAGTCCGGGGCGTGGATCGTATACGGCAAGTCCGGACAGGGAAAGACCTCCTTCACCTTCCAGTTGGCCAGGGAGTTTGACCGTATCGGCTACAAGGTGCTGTTCATTTCCCTTGAGATGGGTGTCGAGTCCGATTTCAGGGACTCCCTGCTCGGATTCATGAATTCGTCAAGGAGCGGGATGCTGTTCTGGGACGAGGTCCCCACTTTCGAGGAGTTTGACGAATTCCTCGGGAAACAGAGATCCCCGGACGTGGTCATCATCGACTCCCTGCAGAGTCTTGAAGGCGAAATGGACGTCACCGCCAAACAGCTGGTCGAGCTCAGGAAGAAATACAGGAAGAAGATATTCGTATACATCTCCCATGTGGAGGGGAAGGAGGTGCAAGGCACGGTGGCCTACAGAGTCAAGAGGGACTGCTTCTCCCGCATAGAGGTGAACGGGTTCTGCGCCCGGTACATGAGCCGTGGTGTTCCCGGTCCGAAAGGATTCTATGTGGTCTGGAAGGAGGGCTATGAGAGATGCTGGCTCAGGAACAGTGACGAACCATTTAACAGCAATAGCAATGAACAAGACAATTGAATTACCCGCGACAAATGCCCAGAAGCGGTGCATACACCGCCTCAGACGGCAGTTCGGACTGGACGAGGATGAATACAGGCATCTTGTCCGGCAGTTCAGCGGCGGACGGACAACGACGTCCGCGGAGTTGTGCAAAAGCGAGGCCGCAAGGCTGATCGGGACGCTGCTCGATCCCGACGGAAGAAAGGATCCGGAAAGACGGGAGAAACTGGCACTGGTCAAGGCCATTTACGCCGTGTCGATGGACATCGGTTTTCTCAACAGGAGCTACCGCAGCGACAATCCCGTGGAGGTTGAGATGAACAAGGCGAAGATCACCTCCTTCCTGAAGAGCCACGGAGGATGCAGGAAGCCGGTGTCAAGCCAGAACCTGGAGGAACTGAAGGCCACACTGAAACAGCTGAAGGCCATAAGACGGAAGGAGGAGGTATGAGAATAAAGCACCTTGTGTATGTGATATCCGCCCTCTCGGCTTTCACGGGCATGATAGTTAATGATGACTTCTGGGCGAAAACATGGTCACTGAACGCCATGTTATGGATTCTGGTAGCATGGATAAACGATAATAACAATAACAATGATGACAATGGAAAAGACGAAATTCGAAAAGGAATGTGCTGACATGTGTGCCGATTGCCACGCCAAAGGGCTGGACATCTGCCGGGAGGACGCGGACACCGTGCAGCCGATGTTCGCCCGGTGCGGGCTGTGCGGGAAGGTGTTCTGTGAATACAACAACCACATGACCGTGAACCATCTCTGCTGGGAATGCCAGACAGCCATAGAACAGAACGTTGACTACAACGAGGAGATAATCGACCCTGATTTATTCAGGAATTTATTCACTAATAAATAAGAACAGATATGGATATCAAGAATTTATCTGAAAAGGAACGTGAGGCCCTGCTAAGCAAGCTGCAGGCCGAAAAGAAAAGAAAGGACGGGGACCGAAAGAAGAACTACCAGAAGCTGCGTGCCAGATTCCTCGCCTCTGTGGAGAGGAAGCTCCGCAAGTATATCAAGGACGGTCAGGAGTTCAAGGAATGGCTCCGTAAGGAGGCCACCGCCTACTATGACCAGCTGAAGGAGTACGGCGGTCTGAAACGTGACGAGCAGCTCGGGTTCGAGGTGAAGAACGACACCTTCAAGGTTTCCGTCAAGGGGAACCGGGTCAAGGGCTTCGACGAGAGGGCCGACGTGGCAGAGAAGCGCCTTGTGGACTACCTGAACGCATGGATCGGCAAGAAGGGCGATGACGGGCGCAACCCCATGTACAAGCTGGCCATGTCGCTGCTCCAGCGCAACGAGGCCGGGGATCTTGACTACAAGTCCATCTCCCGCCTGTACGAGCTCGAGGACGACTTCAACGACCCCGAATATTCGGAAATCATGCAGCTCTTCCGTGAGAGCAATGTGGTGGAAGGCACGGTGATCCGCTTCTACTTCGAGGAAAAGGACGGAAACAATCAATGGAAAAGAATAGAACCCTCATTTAACAAGATGTAAATTATGATGCACAATTGGTTTGAATGTTCCATCCGCTACGAGAAGATGGCGGAGAACGGCATGAACAGGAAAGTAACGGAAGCCTATCTGGTCGACGCGCTGAGCTTCACGGAAGCGGAAGCCCGTATTATTGAAGAAATGAACCCGTATATCAACGGTGAATTTACCGTCTCGGGCGTCAAACGCGCCGGTTACAGCGAACTGTTCCCATCTGAGGAAGATGCGGCCGACCGCTGGTTCAAGTGTAAGCTGTTCTTTATCACGTTGGACGAAAAAAGCGGAGCGGAGAAAAAGACCCCCACTACCGTACTGGTGCAGGCCTCCGACCTTCGCGATGCCGTAAAGAAGCTGGACGAGGGGATGAAGGGCACGCTGGCGGACTATGTCATCGGCTCGGTGTCCGAGACCGCCATTATGGATGTCTATCCCTACACTGCTGATGTGAAACCTGAATTTCCCGGTGATGATAAGAAGGAAGTTTGACCATCCCCATGTAGTCCTGTGCCGCACATGCTGCGGCCGGGGCTTTCTTGAGAATCTGGACGAGCTGGCGGACACCGTACATACCGTTGCCTGTCCCGCCTGCAAGGGGAGCGGACGCGTGGTCGTATCCTCCGTAACCCTTACCACCGTGGAGCCTTATGATCCCGAATCCCCAAATCTCGCGATGTATGGAAAAGGACGGAATGAATGAGTACCTGCTGCTCTCCGTGGAAAAATTGGAGAGTCTCAAATCCGCGATGGAGGATATACTGGATGAATCAAGACTCCGGTGCCGGGAGGGCTGGCATAAGCGTGACAGGGCGTTCCGTCCGCAGAGTTTCAGGAAAAGAACCATCTGGCACCGCATAAGGAGCCGGTGCTTTTAAAACAGATTTAAGAACCTTTTAAAAACAATCTTATGAACCTGAGAAAAGACAACAAGAAAAAGAAACCGATGCAGCTTATGCTGGACGAGATCTCCGGAATGATGGGCGTCTCGCAGGAGATGATCCTGTCCCGGATGATATCCAGGAACATATCCGATTCAAGGATGCTGTTCTGCTATATGGCGTATGAGGAAGGGTATCTGTTCCGTGAGATAGCCTCCTTCCTGAAGATATCCAGATGCAGGGCGACAACCGCGTATTATGATGTGAGATTGAGAAAGGAAAAGTTCCGCCCGATCATTGCAAGGCTGGCCGGATGCGGAACGGGAGGTGTCTAGCAGCACTGCAGGTGACGGTTCCCGCACGGTCCGGGTTTGAGCCTTATGTGGGTGTAAACCGAAGGACAGGCGCATTCATCAGTAAGGAGGATATGGAATTGCTTGAGGAATGTGAGAGACGTGGAATTATCGAAATATCAAAATAACGAAAAATAAACAATATCATGGAACAGAAAATAAAGGCTTATAAAGCATTTGATAAGGATTTATCTTGTAGAGGATTTAAGTATAAGGTAGGTAAGGAGTATGAAGAAACAGGCGACATAAAGGCATGCGAGAAAGGTTTTCATGCGTGTCCTTATCCTCTGGATGTTTTTGGTTACTATGCGCCAGCCGGGTCAAGGTTTTGTGAGGTTGAGCAGAGTGGTAAAATAGACGATTCAGAAAGTGACAAGGTTTGTTCTTCAAAAATAAGAATAGGTGCTGAGCTTGATATAAGGGGGCTTGTGAAAGCAGCTGTATCTTATGTCAAGGAACGCTGTACTAACGAGTATAATGCGGAACCGGGAAAACCTGCTATGACTGGTTATAGAGGTGTTGCCACGGCTGGTGATAGAGGTGCTGCCACGGCTGGTAATTGTGGTGTTGCCACGGCTGGTGATAGAGGTGCTGCCACGGCTGGTTATAGAGGTGTTGCCATGGCTGGTAATTGTGGTGCTGCCACGGCTGGTGATAGAGGTGTTGCCATGGCTGGTAATTGTGGTGCTGCCACGGCTGGTGATTGTGGTGCTGCCACGGCTGGTGATAGAGGTGCTGCCACGGCTGGTGATGGAGGTGCTGCCACGGCTGGTGATGGAGGTGCTGCCACGGCTGGTGATGGAGGTGTTGCCACGGCTGGTTATAGAGGTGTTGCCACGGCTGGTTATAGAGGTGTTGCCATGGCTGGTGATAGAGGTGCTGCCACGGCTGGTGATAGAGGTGCTGCCACGGCTGGTTATAGAGGTGTTGCCATGGCTGGTAATTGTGGTGCTGCCACGGCTGGTGATGGAGGTGCTGCCACGGCTGGTGATGGAGGTGCTGCCACGGCAAGAGGGAAGGCTTCAACAGGATATAATGGCTTGTCAGTAGCAAGAGGAGAAAATGTTCAGGTAAAAGGCGGAATAGGTGCAATTTTGGTCATAGCTGAGGAAAGGGATGATACGTATGATATTGTTGATTGGAAGGCTGTAGTAGTTGATGGTGAGGTTGTCAAGGCTGATACATGGTATAGACTGGAAAACGGTGAGTTAGTGGAAGTTGATTAATAGCTTGCTGATATTACAATAAGAATTTAATTAATAATAATTACCATTTACCTGACATCAGGAAAATGGTTCAAAACGATATAGGAATGAATATGAGTGGAAAAGATGTATTAAGGCTATTACTTATCAGTTACGGTTTTTGCCGTAATATTGAGATAAGTACTTATATTGGAGATGGTGGATGTATTGGTTACGAAGTATCGGCCAGTAATGACGATGGCATTGAATACTATGAAGTAGATTGTGAAGGTTTACTTTTTCATATATACGAGATACAGAAATTTATGAGATATGAAAATATTGAACCTCGTTCAATGCTTGGAAACTTTAGCAACAAACATCTTCTTTCAGATGATTCTTTAAATAAGCTACTGAATATGTCAGAAAATAAAAATTACTGTAAAACAAACCCTTATGAATAGGCGTAAAACTGATTAGATATGAGTGAATTATATATACCGCCTGAGCGATTTGAGAGAGACTTTATTACCGGACGATTTTTAAAGGGTTGTGTTTCTCGCAACAAGGGTCGTAAAATGGTTTATCATTCAAAACGTTCCAAGGCCAGAAGTATAAAAAATCTGTCTAAAGGACGTGGGGCTTGGCATAAGACTGGTGCAGGCATGAATAAAAAGAGCGTTGTTTTGATAAAGGATGAGAAATTATGTGGAGTATTCCCTTCGATACAAATGGCTGGTAAGATGATTGGCGTGGCTCCTTCTCTGATCAGTGCTATATGTCGGAAAGTGAGAGGCAAACATACGGCTAATGGATACAGATGTTTTTTTGAAGATAGCAATGATTGGTATAATTTAATTAAACAAGATTATGAATAATGACAGGCAGAAGATATTAACTGATTATATTTCTTACATATACACGACAGGAAGGACTTATGATACTGTCGGGAAATATATCAAGCATGTCACGGATTTTTTAGAGATGACCAAAGAAGTGAACCGCCGTGGTTATTTGAATTACAAGCGTGAAAATGCAGATGTCATGGTGCGTCATTCGCTAATGTGTTCAGCGATATGCGATCTATTATCCTATCTCAACATCGGATATGGAAAAAGGGAAAAGGCGGTGAAACCTTTGGAAAAGCTTGACGTCATTTCAGAGAAAAATAAGAAACTACTCCATGATTTCATAATATGGTTGACTGATAACAATGATTACTCTTCTCATACAGTTGATATATATTACACATCCATGAAGAAGTATTTCGAATACGCCAATGAGGTAAACATGGATAATTGCAGGAGGTTTATAAAAAGTCTTGAAGAAGAAAAATTATCTCCCGCTACCATCCGTTTGCGGATTACAGCAATCGAAAGATTCTCTAAATGGCTGAAGAAGCCTATAGAACTGAAGCGCCCCAAAATAAAGCGCAAACTTGATGTGAACAATGTGCCGACCGAGGAGGAATATAACCGGCTGTTGGAATATCTCAAGGCAAAAAACAATAAGGATTACTATTTCTTTATTAAGGTTTTGGGTACAACGGGCGCCCGTCTGTCGGAATTTCAACGATTTACATGGGAGGATATAATTAGTGGTGAGGTTACATTGAAAGGTAAAGGTAACAAGTACAGACGTTTTTTCTTTCAAAAGCAATTGCAGCAAGAAGCGAAGGCTTATGCTAAGGAACATGGTAAGACCGGGATTTTCGCAGTAGGGAGATTCGGTCCGATCACACAGCGGGGCTTTTCCCAGCACTTGAAAGCATGGGGAAAACATTGCGGTATTGATTCAAGGAAGATGCACGCCCACGCCTTTCGTCATTTTTTCGCTAAAATGTTCCTGAAAAAAAACAAAGATGTTATTCAACTGGCTGACCTTTTAGGTCATGGGAGTGTAGACACAACAAGAATTTATTTGCAGAAAAGTTATGACGAACAAAAAAAAGATTTTAATCGAAACGTTACATGGTAGTGTTGCGCAGCTCAATGAACTGTCATCCATGACCGAAGGGATAGACATCTATGACGATACCGGGCATGTTGACACCGATTTCTTGATCGAAGCGCTATCCTGTGTCAATACCTTCGTGAATGCGAGCAATACGGTTGTTCAAAAAATATTTTCACTTTTAGCGCCGGACGCTTCAACGGACGAAAAGAAAAAACAGGATGAAGGTAAGAAATGGAGTGTGGAAGAGATATTGAAACATTGTACTCTTGAGGATGGTGTTCTCAAACTTCCCCAAGTACAATTCAATAAGAAATCCTATGCCGAAGCAAAAAAGTGGATAGAAGAAGCCGGCGGCTCATGGCAAGGTGGGAAGGTACAGGGATTTACATTCCCTTTTAATCCGGAACGTGTGTTTTCCATACTGAAAGATGGTAAACGGTGCAACCTACAGCAGGATTACCAGTTTTTTGAAACTCCGGCCGATGTTGCTGACTGGCTGGTTATGCTTGCCGGAGGGATACATGAGGATGATACGGTACTGGAGCCGAGTGCCGGCCGCGGTGCTCTCATTAAAGCCATTCATAGGGCTTGTCCTTCCGTAACAGTGGAATGCTATGAGCTGATGCCGGAAAACAGAGAATTTCTTCATACCCTTAGCAACGTAATATTGCTTGATGAAGACTTTACCAAAGACAGTGTAGGTAGTTATACTAAGATAATTGCAAATCCTCCGTTTTCCGGTAATCAGGATATAGAGCATGTCAGGCTTATGTACGAACGCTTGGAAGAAGGCGGCACGCTTGCAGCAATAACCAGCCAACACTGGAGATTCGCTTCAACGGAAAAGAAATGTATTGATTTCCGCAACTGGTTGAAAGAAGTACATGGAGAAGTATTTGAGATCAGTGCGGGGGAATTTAAAGAGAGTGGCACATCTATTAGTACAATGGCGGTAGTTATAAAAAAATAATTCAAAATTAATTCAAAACAGAACGGGCGCCCTGCGGCATACAATAATATGCGGGGCGCCCGTTGTCAATGAGAAGTTATCGTGTTTCTTTCCGCAGTCTTTCCCTGACCTGCCGCTCCGTGAATCCGAATGCCGCGGCGAACTGTTTGAATTTCTCCTTCTGCCCGGAGGGGAGAAGGGAGTACAGGCTTGAGAACGGCGTGCCGCCTTCCAGCGCTTTCCTGATTTCTTTCTTTTTCATATAAGTTCCTTTATCTGTTTCTTACAACATTCACAATCACACAGCAGCAACCTGGCCTTGTCGAACATCTTCTGTCCTATATTGCCGGACAGGTAGCATATCTCCTCGCCCCACGGGTCGATCCCCAGCGCCTTTGCCATGTGCGCTTCCAGATGCTTCCTTTCGTGGTCATAGGAGTTCTGGAACTCGGCGGGCGACGATGTGGTCCCTATCACCATGACCGTCTGCCTTGTGCCGTAGTTGGAATAGGTGAGTCCGGTATCCGGTTTGCCGGAGGACAGGTTCCTGTACGCCGTTTCCAGATCATCCCCGCGGCAGCCTATGTCATAGAGCCTGCCCATGATCTCGTCGGTGTAGTAACAGTCCACGGCATAGTAGACCTCCACCTTCCATCCGTACTCCTCTATGTCAAACCGCTGGCGGATCATAACATCTCGTCCCATTCCACCGGTTCCCCGGCCCTTGTCATTTTCGCATACCACATGCACATGACCATGCCTTCCGGAGCGTCATGGTCATCTATGATATCCTTGACGTAGAGTGCCAGATGGGGCTCGTCGGCAATGGAGGACTTGAAACAGTCCGCTTTTGCCTGGTTGGCCACGTATACATAGTCATATAATGTGTTGTTCTCCACCCTGACCCCGTTCTTGGCCAGAAGCTCGTCCACCTTGTCCTTGGTCATGGGTTCGATCTTCTCGCTTTTTCCGGTTGCCGGGTTCATCCTGCGCATGAGCGACACGGCGAAGTCGCACAGCTTCTTGTTGAAGTGCCAGCCGTTATGCCGGAGATACGCCGTCATCTCCTTTGGCCGGTCATCATATATGTCCAGAGGTTCCTTTGTCCTGTTCATGGTCTTCTTGTTAGCCGGGACGGGGGAATCCTCCGTCCCGGCGGGTTAAACTAACGGTATCTTGAATAGCGTCCTGTTCCGGGCACTCCGCGGCGCTGGCCCATCGAGCCGCCGCCATAACGGTTCCCGTATCCTCCGCCGTATCCGCCACGGTTTCCATAACCGCCACGTTGTCCCATGTCGTCATACTCGTCATAGTCATCGTAGCCGTCGTCGCGCTGTCCCATGCCGCTCCCTTCCGAGAGTTCCTCAATGCACTGCATGAGCTTGCCGCCATACTTGAGCATTTTTTCGGCATAACCGGCCATTCTCTCGACCTTGCTGTCTTCTATCTCGATCATCATCATACTTGTTGTTTTTTAGGATTGTTCGTACTGGGCCTTTCCGCGGGTTTAAGCAGTTCGGCCATCATGGCCTTCAGCTCGGATATCTCCTCCCTGAGAGCCTTGTTTTCCGCCTCCTGTCTCTGCCTTTCGGCAAACTCGGGATTCAGGATCTCCATCATCTTGCCGCAGGCGTCCACTATGGCACGGTGGTGGTCTATGCTCCTGAGTATCTCCGCGGACCTGTTCCTCATGGCCGCCACCTCGGAGTTCATCGACTCCCTTGACCCGGATATGACCATGTTCCCGCCTCCGGGGAAATTCGCGTCGGCGATGTCCGCCCCCGCTGGTATCTTCTGGAACGTGACGGTCTGTTCGCCGACCTTGACGGTGATGTCCACCACCATCTTCATCGGCTGGCCGAACATCACCGGCTGTGTCCCGTCCGGGACCGGGTTGGATACTCCCGCAATGGCACCGACCTCCACATAAGGCGTCCCGTCCTTATGGAGTATGTAAAACTGGCTGTTGACTCTTAAATTCTGGAAAGGCATAATTGTTTCTCTTTAAATGGAGGGATTCCTCCCTCCGTGTTCTTAAACTACTCCGGTCATTATCTGCAGGGTGTTTGTCGTCCTGTCGAACCAGAACTCGAACACTCCCGTACCGGGAATGTCGGCTGCCGTCAGCGCTTCCCCGTTGTACTTGGTCACGGCCTGTGTCACCCCGTTTGTCTCGAACAGGACCGGCAGCGTCCCGGTTGTTCCTGTGGGAACGGCCTGCGCCAGGTCAATGTAGATGGTTCCCCTGTACCAGGCATTCACGAATGAATGGTTCGGGAAGGAGAACACCACATTGTCGGCGGTGACATTCACTCCGGATGTGACTATTGCGGCCGATCCGCGTCTGTTAACGAATTGAAAAGGAAATGGCATGATTACCTCCTTTCTCCGGGTCAACCCCAGAAACCGTTACCCGCCCCGAAACCGAAGCCGTATCCAAGACCATATTGGGCCGCCACACAGGTGGGGATTCCCACAACCGGGCTGTACGGCACCTTGGCCACTTCGGGCTGGTTGCACTCAATCTTCGCCAGACGGGCGCTCAGATCACCCAGCGCGGCGTTGACAGGCGCGATGGTCTGTGCGGACACCTGTGCGAAATACGCGTTCTGGTGCTCCTGCGAGAGCTGGTTGACGAGCGTGCTGTTCTTCTCGCGCAACGAGTCGATCTTGTCAAGCAGCGCCTGGTTCTGCATGGCGTCCAGCTTGCTGATGATGGCGTTGGTGTTGGCCGTGCCTGCGTCACGCAATGCGAGCGTGTTCTGGTTGGCCGTGTTCACCAGGGTGTTTGTCTGGTTGCAGACGGACAGCTGGTTCTCGTAGCCCATTCTGGTGATGTTCTCGTTTGTCTGGCAGCAGCACTGGCAGATCTGCGACTGGATGGCGTTGTTGCCCTGCATGATCGCGGTGACGATCTGGTTGGTGTTCATGCCCATCTGGTTGCCGATGTTGCATATCTGCATGCCAAGACCGTTTATGGCGGCCAGTACGGCATCGGAAGAGGTGTTCAACGCGGTAGCCAGGCTCTGGATGTCGTATCCGTTGCGTTGTACGGCCTGCATGATCACGGCGGTGTTCGCGTCGTTCTGCACGAAGGGGACCACGCCGCCCTGTCCGTTGCCCATCATTCCGCCACGGGCGCCGCCGAAACCTCCCATGCCTCCCCATCCCATCAGGATGAACAGAAGCAGGATGGCGAACAGGTCGTCACCCCAGCCGTTGCCGTTACGGCTGTTGCCGTTTCCCATCAGCGCCAGGATGTTCGGATCCACACCGCGCTGTTGCATAAGTGCCGGAAGCATGGCCAGAATGCCGTTGGTGCCGCCTCCGGAGTTCCCGTTCTCGGGGAACACAAAAGTTCTTGATTCACTCATAGTTGTATTTGTATTTTGTAGTTCCGGTCACTAATCCGACCGTGGTGCAAACATACTCAACTACACGCGCTCCGTCGAGCGTCCTGTTCTGATGTGTTTCCTTATTTGTTCCAGATATATTCCGATCATCGGCGAGGTGATGTTCCGCGCCAGCAGGCGCCGTATCCCCCGTGCCGTTCGGTTGGTCATCCCCGCTATCTGGTCGGGATACAGGCCGGCTTCCGAGAGCAGCCTGACAAGCACATATCTGGCGTCCGTGGATTCCATGTCCCTGAAGTCGCCCAGTATACGTTCCCTCGGCACTTCCGTTTCACGCTCGGTCAGGCCGAGCAGGTTGAAGAAAATTTCGCTCTTGCACATAAACTTCCAATTTTTATTATTACTTTTGTGCACCACATAAAAATAGTACATAAATACTCGCGTCAAGGACTTTGGCCCTCAGCGTGCGAGTATCTATGTACTATTCTTCGTTTTTATGTGGTAATTTAAACGGAAGCGTTGAGGGCTTTTTTATTATTACCCCTCCCTTTGTTGCATATTTATTTAATAATCACTACTTTTGTGCATAGGTATCAGGTGTTATCATCAAAACAAGTTTTCAGGGTATGTCAAGAGGTCGCAGTTCGGAACTGATCATGAAGCGTAACGAGGCACTGTTGCGCCGCTATTATTATTGGACGGAAATCCAGCGTCTTCGTTTTGACGACGCGTTGAAGATCCTTTCCGAGAAGGAGTTCTTCATCAGCGTGGACCGCATCATGGCCATCATCCGTTCAAACTGCAACAGGCTGAAGGATATCGATGTCAAGCCGGTCCCCAAAATAAAGAAGCCCCGTCTTACCGCCGCCCAGCTCTCCCTTTTTACCGACTGACCGCATTATCCCACACGGTACATTCATAGTGTGTCTCATAGACCTTTATCCCCCTGGGCATCGTGTGGAACCTGCTTCTTTTCCTCACAAGCGGTGTCTGGCAGCATTCAGGTTTGTACATCTGCAGAAGCGCGTCCACCTCTTTCATCCGTTCCATTCTTCCGGCGGCCTTGTCCGCCGTGCCGCTGGTGTAATGCGTGTCATCATAGCAGTCAACAGCCAGCCTGACAATGACCGATACCGTTCCTTTCTGCATGTATCCGCCCGCCCCTCCCAGTGTCTGCCATTCCACCTCGGGCGTGTCAACCAGCACCATGGGGAATACCATCGGATAGGTTTCGGAGTCCCCGTCGTCACGGTAGAGCATGTCCAGCTGCCCGTAATCCTCGTCCACCTGTTTGTTCAGCCATGCTATGTTGTCGGCTATTCTTTTCTGAATGTCATTGAATAAAGTTTCCATGTCATTTTAACAATATATTGGTTATTTCCTTTTCCGTTTCCTTTCTCGTCATTTCACGCAGCTCCCGGCTTGGTCCGATGAACTGTCGCCGGGGCATGTCCGCCTTAACGTCAAGCCTCTGTTTCCTTGTCAGGGCCATCGCCTTCCATTTCAGGGCTTCGGGCGGTGCCGCCTCTGCCTTCTGCCTGCGGGCCTTTTTCCCCATCCTTCTGGTGATGCCCGCTTCCTTGAAGTACATCCTCCATGCCATCTTCCGCATCTTGGCGGTCACTCTCGGATGTGTGGTCATGCGTCCCCCGTAGTTGTGGATTCCCGCATATTCCACGGCATTCCGTATCGTCACCTTGTAAGGCTCCGCCACATACTCCGAACTTCGGGACAGGCGGTTACGCCGGCTTAGTAGCGGACCGTATGCGCCCGCCGCCCCCTTGGCGGAATCCTGTCTCCTTGTTCTCTTCCAGGGATGCAGCCCTCCGTCATAAAAACCTCCCTCGCGGAAATTCCTGTTTACAAGGTTCACCGCTTTTGCCCCGATCCTGCGGGGCAGCGTCCTGCTGAAGGCCTTCCGGATTTCCTTCTCCTTTCTGCGGAGTTCCCTGACGGCGTCATTCACATTCATTTTTTTCTCCTTTCCATAAAGCCCCTTACGGTTTTTTCAGCCGAAGGATACGCATGGGCGATATAGGGATGCGTGTCGCTGAACAGCTTTCCGTCCTCCTCCGGGTTGTTGTCCAGCCCTGGTGAGGGCCGATAGTCCGATAACGGCACATCATACCCGGGCGTCGGCTTGTCGTCCGTCTGCTCCAGCGAGCATTTGCAGTTCCACCGGTCTCCGGGACGGTGGCTTTTCCAAAACCTATGTCCTTTGGGCAAAGTCAGGTCAATCCCCCAGAACTGGGCATGTACGGGATCGGGGTCTGCGCTGGTGGTGGGAAGCCACCGCAGGTTCGGAAGGATGTCCGCATCCCTGTCGAACAGCTTCCAGTCAGCCGCCTGGCGGGCACGCAGTACCGCCGTATCGTACTCGGTTTCGAGCCAAGCCGTATTGTACGTGCCGATAATCGCCTGCACGTCTTCCAGGAACCGGGAAAAAGGTTTCAGGCTTCCCTTTTCGTCCAGCAGTTGCGAGGCAATGTCGTTCTGCATCCGGTGGGTGCGGAAAGCGGAGAACACATCGAGGTTGTCGCGTATCTGCTCCAGGAACACTTCCTCCAGCCTGTCATTGTCGCTTTGACCGAATCCTTCCTCCGCCGCACGGCCGAAAGTTCTGACCGTAGCCAGGAACAGATCCTCGTCTATTTCCGTTTTTACATCAAACGTCCGGTAGAATATATCCCTCAGCACTTTCGCCATCAGCTCCCTTGTGAACTCAAACGAAACGGCTGCCCCCTGCATGCGGGAATCCGCATGGCCGTGACAACGGCGGCAGTGCTCCCCGTAGAGGTCGTCCATTACCATTTTAAAGCCCCTTTCCGCGGGGCGGCGACGAAAAAAGACCTGATACGGTTTACAATACCGTCCTCCTTCCGCTTGTTCCTTTCAGGAGAGGGTTGTTCTTTCTCCTGTGCACCGTTGTCTGCCGGCTTTCCGTTTCCGAAGGCCGTCTCTTCCTTGAGCCGGTCATAGTTGTCCGGTTTAGGGATTCCCGTAGCCTCGTACACGTATTCATCCGATACGGGGGTTCCCATCTGGCGCATCCGGGATATGATGTTTATCTCCTGCTCGGCGGTGGTTTCCTTGGGCTTGACATAATAGAACTCTCCGCCCCGTGTGTCGTACCCGAAAGCGGTGAAGATATCGGTCATGTCATAGTTCAGGGTGTTCAGTACCAGGATCCGGTCCGCCTCGTTCAGTTTTTTCTCTCCCTTCTCCTGTACGGTCCCCAGTGCCTGCGTGCCACGTTCCGAGGCCTGCGTGGTGAGCGTGTTTCCCAGCACGATCTTGCTGATCTCGTCATTGCATGTGTCGTACAGGGTCCTGTACAGGTCGGAGCTGCCGCTTTTGTTGCCGCTTTCTATCAGTTTCATCTGCGCCTCCTCCGGATGGAGGAACACCGCCGCACCTCCCTGCTCGGCCATATCCTTCACGGCCTGGTCGCGGGCCTGCTCGTCACCGGCGCTGTAGGTATACTCGCGTATGGGCATTCCGAATATCTCGCAGAACTGTGCCCAGTCGGCCATGTCGTTGCGCTTGTATATGACATACGGGGCTATCCTTGCCAGTCTTCCCAGGGAGCGTTTCTCCCCGACAAGGAGCATCGTGTGGTAATTCTCCAGCGGTTCCCCCGTGGTGTCCTCCTGCCGGTGTTTTATCAGCCCCCGCACCGGGTCATAGTTCTTTCTGGGAACGAGTCTGTAGTCCATCCATCCGCTCCCGTCCTTATAGAACTGGAACAGGGAGAACCCCCAGAAATCCGAGTCTATCAGGTCCCCGATGAACCGGTAGAACCAGGGGGAGCGCAACAGGGTGTTGATCCTCTCGTCCGGAACGCCGTTCCTTCTGAACTCGATCTGCGAGCACTGCACTGCCGATTTCCTCTTCTCTATGACGCTTCCCGTATGCCCGTCCATAAGGATGTCCTCATAGAGGTCATACAGCCTCGTCCGCTGTGTGAAGTCCACATTGTTCGCCCCCCTGACGGCCTGCATGTAGTCCGCCATATCCTTCATGAACAGCCTGGGTGCGGTGATGATGACTGTTCCCGGGGTGTTCCTGCCCGGCAGCGGCATGTTGCCGCTTATGGATATTTCTTTTTTTCTTGCCATTTCAATAGTGTGTTACACGTTTGGGATTGCTTCTTATCTGGGTGGGCAGGTTGTTCCTTGCCGTCTCCTCGTCCAGCAGGGGAGCGTCGGCTATGCTGATCTCCACCTTGCTGACCGCCTTGAGCCACTCCATCGCGCGGTCATAACGTTCCTTGCGTATGGGGGAGAACTTCTGGGGGTTGTGGATGCTGCATACATGATAGAGCGTGATGTCCTTGGCGAACATGAGTATGAGCGCGTTCCTTTCCTTGCCCTTTGCGGAGAATATCCTGTCACAGTCATAACGTGCGGACAGGTAGGAGCGCATCTGCGCCACCGCCTGGTCCTCGCATATCTCCACTATGGACTCGTCCTCCCTGATGATGCTGTCCAGGATCTCCCTGTGGATGCTCGCATCGTAGTCATCCGGATTGATGAATTCAGACATGTCGTTTACCTCCTGTACTTGTTTAAACGGCGGATTGCCGCCCTTTCTATTATGACCGGCTTCTCCATGTTCCCCGCCTTCCTGTCTATGGCCCTGTTCCCTCCCTCCACGCAGTCCGGCCCGTCCGCGGGATACGGAAGGGTGAGCTCGAACATCCGGAACTGGTCAACCAGTTCCTTCATGTCCGAGGAGTCTTTCTCCTGTTCGTTGAATATGAGGTTGCCGTCACGGTCCATGGGCTCAAGGTTGGCCTCGATACGGGTTGCCTTGTCGGTCTTGCGTTCCTCGTCGGGGATGATGTTCAGCGGGATGCCGTGTTTCTTGCGCAGCCTGTTCAGATGCTTCTTTAAAACCTGTTTGAAGAAGGGATCCTGCAGCTTGTTGTTCTCCACATAGGCGTAAACGGAAGCCTTTCCTCCCACATGTTTGTACTGTTCGAAGAACGCCTCGATAAAGTCCTCGTTCTTACCCCGGAACACCCTTGCCTTGATCACATACAGCTTTCCCTTGAGCTTGCCCAGCAGGCAGACGGACTTGAAACTGGCCTGTTTCCTCCTGCTCTCCCCCGGGGCCGGGTCCCCGTAAATGACAAGGAACCTGAATTTGTTCAAAGGAGGGACCTTCCCGAATACAAGGTTCTTGAATATGCTCCCTTCGCTGACCGGATTGTTGAAAAATTCCTTCTGTGCCGACGAGGTGCTGATAAGCGACAGGAACAGGTCTATATCCTCTTCGGAGTTCTTTTCCGGCCATGAGGAGACGCCGTCCTTGTCACGGATATTGATAATGTCCGCGTATCCTATTCCTTTCTGTCCGAGTTCCGCAGCCTTTTCGATGGCACGTGTGATGCAGCAGTCCGCCGCAATGATGTTTCCGTTAAACAGCACCCTGTAACGTCCTGAGACGGACATGGTGGGAATCAACGCCTCTTCAAGCCATTTCCACTTGGCCTTGATACGTTCCGGATTCCGGCATTCCTCGTCGGTGTCTATATCATCGATAAGGATAAAGTCAGGACGGAAATTCTTGTTACGGGTACCGCGTGGCGACTGTCCGGCACCGATAGCCCGGAAGGAACAGCCGCACTGGCATGTGAATTCCCCTGTTTCCCAGGAACCCGGCTTTTTCTGTGTGCCGTAATCCTGAATGATGCGCTGGTTTTCCTCCATATTGGCCATGAAGGGCAGCAGCAGGCGTCCGGCGTTGTCCTGCGAGTTCGAGATAAGCAGCACATTGCGTACCTGCCGGGTAAGCGCCAGCTTGATGATCTCCATCATGGCACGTGCCGACTTGGCCAGCTCGCGCGACCATGCCCTGACCTCATACCAGCGGTCGTGCCCCATAAGACGCCGTGTCGCTTTTTTATGGAAACCGGCCGGCTCGCAGGTGTAATACTGTGCGAAATAATAACGGAACCACGCTTCATTATCCGCCTCCAGCCGTTTCTTACGGTCCTCTATTTCAGCGGTGGAGTCGGACGGGTTAATGTCCGAACTCTCCCGGACGGATGCCACCAGGTCGTTCCATTCCGCCAGTTCGGCCCTGTCCCGGGGGGTAAGTCTGAGTTTTGCCATAGCCTTACAGTTTGGATTTTACATAGGCGTCCAGCAGTGGGACTATCTCCTTGCTGCGTGCCATGTCATAAGTGCGCAGCCACTTGACAAAACTCTTGAAAACCGAAAGGATGTCAGCCAGCCCCACATCCGTTTCCATCTTTTTGATGGACCCGGTTATTTTGGCTATGGTGTCCGATTCGGCCGTGCTGGCGAATCTTTCCCCCTCGGGTCTCCCGTTGATGGCATTGTTCAGCTCGGCAAGCTGGAGATACAGGTTCTTGAGCTGTTCTTCCCGTGTCATGGTGATGGATACCTTGTACCGTTCCCAATTGCCTTCACCGACCCACCGGGAAACAGTCTGACGTTTTACTCCCACACGCTCGGCAATCTCCGCGTGTGTCAGTTCTTCGTTAAGGTAAATAGTCCTTGCAAAATCTTTTTTCTGCCTGCTAGTCAGTTCCGCCATTTTTATCTTTTTTTATTTACGGCAAAATTCGTATTTAAATATTTGATTTGCAATATATTGAATTTATGACACTGTTTTATGACGTCATCATGCGGTTGTAAAGTTGCATCATGCCCCAAGGGTGTTGATTGCAGTAAAAAAACTCTCCATATTTGCACCGTAATTTTAAGACGACCGATGAAAAAGCGATACTTTAACATGATACCCTCCCCTGATACCGCCTGCATCCTCCTGTATGGGGAGATCGGCGGTTTTGACGGGATCAACGACAAGGACATTGTTTCCGAGCTGTATGAATACGCCTCCATGTACAGGAGCATAGACGTGCGTGTGAACTCCCCGGGAGGGAGCGTGTATGCAGGCATGGCCATATTCAACGCCCTCAGGGCCAGCGATGCGGATATAACCATCTATATCGACGGTATTGCCGCAAGCATGGCCAGTGTCATCGCCCTGTGCGGGAAACCGGTATATATGAGCCAGTACGCCCGTCTGATGCTCCATAACCCTTACGGGGGATGTTACGGCAACAAGGAGGAGATGAAAGCCGTCGCCGAGCAGCTGGAGGCGCTGGAGGATACGCTTGCGGACATGTACGCTTCCAAGACCGGGAAGACCCGTGAGGAGATAAAGGATGCCTATTTCGATGGGAAGGACCATTGGATTACCGCCGGGGAAGCCAGGGAGATGGGATTCATTGACGGTATCTATGATATCGGCGAGAGAGTGGATGCCGGGACACCGCAGGAGGTTTATGCCGCATTCCAAGCCCGGCTGGACAATCAAACATTAAATACAGGTAATATGATGTATGAAGAATTGAAGAAGAGACCATCCTTCGCCTCGTGTGCGACGGATGAGGACGTAGTGCGCACGCTCTCCTCCCTTGAAAACAAGGCGGGACAGTATGACGCGCTGGTAAAGGAACGTGACACGCTCAAGGCGAGTCTGGACGGATATGTCGAGAAGGAGCGCGAGGCCAGAAAGGCCGAGATCAGGAATCTTCTCGAGGACGCCATGCAGGACGGGCGTATCGCCCCATCCGACCGTGACGCGTATCAGGCGGTGCTGGAGAAGGATTATGAGAACGGGAGAAGGATTGTCGACGGGCTTGCGAAGAAAAAAAGCGTGGATGATGTTCCGGATACCCCGCTACAGGACAAATCCGGATGGAATGACAATTGGAAAGAAATCCGGAAAAAGAACGGTTTTAATTAAAAAATGAAAAGATTATGGCTGTAACTATCAAGAATACGAATTATGACGGTGAGGTGCTCGACAGGATACTCACCAAGGCGGCCACGGGCAACGAACTGGTACAGAAGGGGCTGATCAACCTCGTGCCCAATGTGACGAAGAAATACTCCATTCCCCGGCTGAAAACGAACAAGATGCTGCGCAAACGCGTGGAACAGCCTGAGGACAAGGACTCCAAAGGGGATTTCATTTATTCGGAAAAGGTGCTTGAACCGAAAGACTTCATGGCCTTTACCACGTTCAATCCCCGCTCTTTTGAGCAGATATGGCGTCCGTTCCAGCCCAAAGGGGAACTGGTATTCCGGGAGCTTCCCCCCAATGTGCAGAACGTCCTTCTGAAAGCCTTGTCCGACCAGGTGGATTTTGAACTCGGATACCATTTCGTCAACGGCATCTATGTCGATGATGAGGAGGATGACGAGCACCTGTTCAACGGCATTCTGATGCGTGTCTATGAAGATCCTGAGGTAATCCGTGTGAACTCCCCGAAAGACGACACCATGATTGAACGTCTGATGCGCGTGCGCAAGGCAACTCCCCAGGTTCTCCGCAACAATCCCAATTTTGTGTATATCATGTCCGTTGACGATGCCGACCGGTATGACGACGAGCTTATCCTGCGCGAGGGAAAGGGCGTGAACTGGACTGATACCAGCGCCATGCGTTTCAAGGGAACTACGATCAAGACCGTATCCTCATGGCCGGACGGCTTGATCATCGGAACAGTGGCTACACCGACCGAACAGTCCAACTTCTGGGGAGCGGTCAACCTGCAGAACGACTTCAACGTGATCCAGATCGACAAGCTGACCAATGCCGGAGAACGTTACTTCTTCAAGATGCTCATGACCGCGGACACGAACACGGCGTTCGGTGAGGAGGTGGTCATGCTGGACGCGCGTGAGGGGAATGTCATCACAACGTCCAACACCACGATCACAATGAAATCGCAGGATGACGCCATCGAGCTGACTCCCGCGTCAGACCAGACCTATACCATTGAGGCGGCCGCGGTACATGCGGGAGCGCGCCTGTCCGTGTCCAACAAATCGGCTGAGCATAAAGCGACCGTGCAGGGTACGGAAGTCGCGCCAGGCAAGACTGTATCCCTCTATTATGACGGAAAGTCATGGTTTGAGGGGGATGTGAAGGAAATAACACTTTCAAGCGATCTTGCCGGACAGGAAAGCAAGGCTGCTGTCAGTGCGTCTGCAGAAAGTCTGGAGGTTTGATTATGGCGACACCAAGAGGACTACGAAACAATAACCCCGGAAACCTCCGCCTGTCAGGTGACAGGTGGAAGGGTCTCCGCCCGGTGCAGACGGACAAGGAGTTCTTCCAGTTCACCGACATGAGATACGGCTACCGTGCCATGCTCATCACCTTGAGGAACTACCGGAAGAAACACGGTTTGAGGACCCTCTCCCTTATGATCGGGCGTTACGCCCCGTCCACGGAGAACGACACCCGTGCCTACCTTTCAAGTGTATGCGGCGAGCTCCAGGTTCCCACTACCTATGAGCCGGACGTGGATGACAAGGGGACGATGTGCCGTCTGGCCGCCGCGATGAGCCGGGTGGAAAACGGCGTGCCCGCCGTCATGGCGGACATAGAGGCCGGCTGGGAGATAATCTGAAAAATGACATGCGTATGGACTGGGGCACTGTATTCGAACTTCTCCAGCAGTGGCTCGCCCCCACGGGGTGCATAGCCATGGCAATAGGCTGGTGGCGTGACCGCAGGCTCGTCAAGGTCCGTGCGGTCAAGGAGAACGAGGGCACATACAAGCAGTTGTATGACGACCTCTCCGAGACGACTTTACATTTAAGCGACCAAATACGAAAAGTCAATGAGAAAATTATCGTTCTGGAACAGGCGCTGCGTAAATGTTACCAGTGCAAGTATGCTGACCGCTGTCCTGCTGTTGTCTGGATGCGCAGCAAACAGGGAGAGCCGAACAGCCGTCCGCTCGGGCTCTCTTCAGAGGAGCGTAACCGGGGAAATAATCTTCGGCAAGGCCCCGACGACTCTGACGAGCCTGGCACTGAAACCCGGGCTCCTCCGGACGATAGGCGGCCTTCCGGCCGGCATGGGCGTGACGGAGCAGCATGAGGGGCTGGACCTGAGGGTGGAGTCGGACGGGGAAGGCGGCGTGAACGTCACGGCCGTCTCACATGCCCGGCCGGAGATCACCGTAAGGGAGACCTCGGATATGAGGTTGGAGTCAGAGGAGGCTACGGCCGGGGAAAAACAGCCGGTTCCCTCTTTTTGGGACCGGACAAGGACGAAGGTGTTGTGCTGTTTTGTCCTCCTGCTTCTCTTCTGGGGACTCCGGCGGTTTAAAGACAAATCAAGGAACAATTAAAACATGAATCATTATGCCAGAAAAGAATACCGGCGCCATCTATGGCGTGAAAGCTCTCAAGTATAACGGGAAGGCTCTCGGACTGATATCCGAGGACGGGCTGCAGCCCGGAGGCGACTCGCCTTCCAAGACCCGCATCTGGGCGGCGCAGAAACGCAACGCGCCGTTCGCGGTGCTCAAATCCACACCGGGAACCAAGACATGGACGTTCACGCTCATCGAGCTGTCCGCGGACAACATGATACAGGTGATGGGCGGGACGAAGGAAAGCACCGGGGTCTATGTGCCCCCGACGGAGGACAAGGACGTGCAGGGCGTGTTCGACATCGAGACCGTGACAGAACACACGATCCGTATCTATAACGGGGTGCTCACATGCAATTTCGCCAACGGGATCAACTTCAGCAATGTGCTGGGCATCGAGTGCGAGCTGGAGATGCAGGATGCCGGGGAGAAGCCTCCCTACAAGATCTTCGCCCCGGGTGACAGTGTACCGGAATATCCCGAGTCATGACGGAAGGGAAGGACACACGAAGTCGGGCGGCAGACATGCTGCTTGACATCGGCATCCGCATTCCGGTGATGCCGCTCAGACCCTTTAAAAAATGCCCCGGGAAATCCTTCCTTGTCATGCGCCGTCCGCCCGCCGGGGCGGTCATCCGCATAGCAAGGCGGTACCTGGAGCTCGGCGTCACCCCGGAGGATATCAGGGCGATGGACTATGAAGAAAGGATGCGGTTCGTGGCGGAGAAGGGAAAGGCGGTCAGCCGGATGGTCGCGCTGGCCGTATGCACCGGATGGCTCTCGGGGATGCTGTTCTCCGGCCCTGTGGCATGGTATCTCAGATGGAGGGTGCATCCGGCGATGCTCTCCGCCGCCCTCATCGAGCTGCTCAGGGGCATGGACATACAGCCTTTTTGCAATACTATTCCGTTGGCGTCCAGGACGGCGGGGCTGCTGGAGCCGATAGGAAGCCGGGAAAGGAAAACGGGTTAACGGGCCGGCAGGAAGGCCCCCATAGCGTTTTCGGAATCATCGCGCAGGCGATGGAACGGTTCGGCAGGTCGAAACGGCACATCCTGTGGAAGATCAGCTACGCCGAGCTGATGCTGATGAACACGGATGTCAGCCGGTATGTGACCAAGGAGGAGCTCCTGGAAAGGGAGCGCAAACGTAGGCCGGACAAATTCACCACTGAATATTTTCAAACAAAACTTGGAGGGTAAAAATGGAACCTGTAAGACTGGAGATACTGCTTGACGACAAGACACTGAAGGGATTGCGCTCGGTGGAGGGCAACCTGGGCAATATGAGCCAATTTGCCAAACTTGTCATCGCACAGCTGGAGCAGGAGCTTGCGACCCTGCAGGAACGGTTCAAGCAGGCCATGGCCGCAGGTACGAATACCGATGCCCAGATGGCGGATATCCAGGCACTGCAGGGAGTTGTCAGACAGTTGAAGACGGAATTGCAGGACCTGGAGGCTGTCAAAAGAAAGACGAACTCCACTCCCGTAGCCGGACAACAGGTTACCGCAAGCATGGAGGATATCACAAAGAAAACGAATAATTTGCGGCTGCAGTTCCAGCAGGTTGCGCGTGAGCTACCCTCCCTTGCCATGGGGCCGCAGATGTTCATTCTTGCTATTTCCAACAATCTTCCGATGTTGACGGACGCCATCAGGGACGTGCGTCAGCAGAACGAGTTGCTGATGCGCTCCGGGCAGAAAGGCGTGCCGGTGTGGAAGCAGCTTGCCGGCTCATTATTCTCATGGCAGACAGCGCTTGTCGCGGCCATATCGCTCGGAATAGTGTACGGAAAGGACCTATGGGAATGGGTGAAAAATATTGGCAAGGCCAACAAGGAGCTGACAGCCGCACAGAAAGCTGCGGAAGACCTGAACGCTGCATCAAGAAAAGCAGTGTCCTCCAAAGCAGATGAGATCTCCCGGCTGAGAATCCTGTATTCCGCCACACAGGATGTGACCCGTAGCGAAAGGGAACGGAACAAGGCTGCGGACGAGCTGCAGAAGATCTATCCCCGGTATTTCGCCAATCTCACCAACGAGGCGATCCTGGCGGGTAACGCCGCATCAGCCTATGACAGTCTGACACAGGCCCTTATCCGTGCCGGGCAGGCGAAAGCCAGCGAGGATATCATAGCGGACTATACCAAACAGGACTGGCAGCTCCAACGTGCCATGAATGCGGACACCAACTGGACCAACCGTAACAGGGAGGAATATAGGGAAGCGAAGAAGCGGCAGGCTGAATATAACAAATGGGTTCGTGAAAATACTGCACGCCAGGGATCCAATCTTGTGAAATGGGGATTGGGGATGTATTATGACTCTACGGAAGACGGCAAACTGATTGCCGAATTCGAGCGCCGGACGGCGGAACTTGAGAAGAATGCAAAAAAACGCGCCGACATACAAAAAAACATAGAATCCGCCGCCAAGTCCGTCAATGTGACCGATTACATCACAGGAGGCGGAGGAGAAAAGGAAACCAAGGATACGGGCAAACCGGCCCGGGATTATCAGGACGAGCTCGCCGACGCCCGTATCAGGGCACAGCAGAAACTTGAGGCGGCACGCATATCGGTCATGCAGGAAGGTGTAAGGAAACGCCAGGCCCTTGCAAGGCAGGAGCTTGACGAGTCGCTCGCACAGATCGACAAGGAAGAGCGTGACACCCTCAAGAAAATGGACGAGGCCGAAAAGAAACGGGGTGTGAAGTCCACGCCCGAGGAAAGGCAGGCCGTGAAGGACAACGCGTCCCAGCAACGGGCGCTGGCTACCATGGGATACCTGAAGGAATCCTACGACATCGAGAAGGAGTTCCGCGACAGGAACCTGAGAGAATGGGTGGAATATTACAAGGAATACGGCACCTACCAGGAGAAGCGGGCCGCCCTGGACAAGGAATACAACCATAAGATCGGACAGCTTTATGAGGAGCGCCGCAAGGCCGAAGCGGAAGGGGATGCCGCCGGAGCGGAATCCCTGGACCTGCAGATCGCGCGTGCGACCAAGGACAAGGGGAAGGAGCTCATCAAGCTGGACTACAAGCAGCTGACGGAATCACCCGATTACATACGCGCCTTCGAGAACCTGAGGGAAACTTCCACAGGCACCCTGAACTCCCTGCTGGAACAGTTCGAGAAGGCCAAACAGGCCGCCGCACAGGTGCTCTCCCCCGATGAACTGCGGGAATATACCACGACCATCCGGGAGATCATGGACGAGCTGGACAGCCGGAACCCGTTCCAGGCGCTTACCGACAGGAAGAGCGAGCTCGCCGAAGCCGAACGCGAGCTTGCCGAGGCCCGGCGGAACCTCGAGACCGTGAATGCCGGAGGACGGGTGTCCACGGGAGTGAGATACAATGACAGGACCGGGAAGATGGAGGAAACCTATCTGACGGCCGCCGCCGCGATGGAGAAGTACAACAAGGCGCAGGACAAGGTGGCCAGGTCCTCCTCCCGGGTGGAGAAAGCCGAAAAGGAAGCGGCGGACATCGTCGGGGAGCTGGCGCGTGCCGTCGAAGAACTGGGCGGCGCCATCGGAGGGCAGGCCGGGGAGATCGTCACCCTGATGGGAGATATCGCCCTGTTCACCCTCACCACCATCGACGGGTTGGGCAAAGTGGCGCAGACCGGAGCGAATGCCATCTCGGCGGTGGAGAAGGCGTCGGTCATCCTGACCATCATATCCGCCGCGATACAGCTGTTCCAGAAGATAAGCGAGCTTGGGAACAACCGGGCCTTCAGGCAATACGAGGCCTACGCCGAGAAGATCAAGGAGATAAACGCCCTGACCGATGCGGTGAACGAATACCGCATCGCCGCCCTGGAGGCGCAGCAGGCCGAGAGCAACTGGTTTTCCGCCGACAACCTCAAGAATCTCCGTGATTACAGGGCATTGCATGACGAAGTGGCCAAGGCTTACGCGGACAAGGCCATGGAGTCACAGGCGATATACCGCAACGAGAGCGGGGGCGGATGGCTGACGGGCGCGCTCAACTGGGTGATGGGCAATTTGTCCGCCCTTGCATGGTGGGACGAATGGAGGGACATCTGGGGCCAGGGGGATTACAAGGAAGGCCAGACGGCGGCTATCAACAACCTGCGTATCGAGACGCGGAAAAAAAGCAGCGGTTTCCTTGGCACCGGTATCGGCGGGAAGTCACAGAAGACCGAGGACCTTGTCACCTGGGCACGGAACCAGGGGTTAGGCGAGCTGTTTGACGATGAAGGGCTGATCAACAAGGAACTTGCACAATCGCTTATTGATAACTATGGCGACAAACTTGTCGGGCAGACGAAGGAGACGCTCGAGGCCCTTATAGAGCTCCGGGAAAAATACGACGAATACATAGAACAGCTGCACGAGTATGTGAGCTCCCTGTACGAGCCGCTGACGGAGAACTTCGTGGACAGCCTGTGGGACTGGTTCGACAACGGGAAGGACGCGCTGGACAGCTTCAAGGACTATGCCTCGGACACCTTCCGTGACATTGTTTCCGACATGATGCGCACCATCGTGCTTGACAAGGTGGTCGGCTCGTTCGGTGATGACATTGCCGCCCTGTACGAGGAGTACGCCAAAGGGAAGATCGACGAGGCGGAGCTGATGAGGAAGGTGGCCGAACGCACGGAAGACCTGGTAGGCAAATACCAGGACAGCATACCCGAGCTGCAGAACATCATGGACCTGGTCGGAGGCTACCTGAAGGATGCCGGGATCGATATCAAACAGCCGGAGGGCTCCTCCCAGTCCGGCCGGGCCGGAACCGTCACCTCCATGACCGAGGAGACGGCCGGAAGGCTGGAGGGGATCGGCAACGCGGCCCTTGACCGTGTCATCAGCATTGACAACAACCTTACGAGGCATCTCGAAGGGATGGCGACATCCCTGGGCAAAATTGCGGGGAATTCGGAGTACCTCAGACACCTCGAAACGATAAACGAGAACATCGCGGAGCTCCGGCGCGGTGTGAAACTGAAAACATAGGACTATGGAAGTGGAGGAAGGACTGCTGAAGATAAACGGGACGGACATGGCGTCCCTGGGATGTTTCCTGTACGAGGAGAATGCGGGGGACCATACCAATTACGACTCGCTGATGAAGCCGCCGAAGATGAAGGAGTACACATCCGTCAGCTACCGGGAGCTTGACGGCGAGGAGCTGCCCGAAACATTGCTTCCCCGTTACGAGGCGAGGGACATCACGCTGAAGATGGCGGTGGTTGCGGATACACGGGCCGGGTGGTTCGAGAACTACAACGCCGTGCTTGCCTTGCTGAAGTCGGGATGGCTGACGCTGGAGGTTCCTGAGATAGGCCGGGTGATGAAGGTCTACCTGAAGGAATATACCCGGTACAGCCAGTTCACGACAATCAGGAATACCGGCCAGCAGATAGCCGGATTCACGGTCACGCTGCGCGAGCCGAAACCTTTTTCAAACAGTGATTAAAAACGATTTAAAGACATTGTAAATGGAACTTGAAATCTACGACAGGCAGGGAGCCCTGAAAAGAAAGGTCAGTCCCGATTCATCGTCCCGGTGGACCGAGGAGGTGGGGGCGGAATTCGTGGTGACGGTGAACTTCACCACCTGGGAGTTCTTCGTCCTGTCGGTCGGCGACTATGTGGAGATATCGGGAAAGCGGTTCTCCATAAAGAAGGAGTACCGGCCGAAAAAGACCGACACACAGAAATACACCTACAATATCAGCTTCTACGGCCGCGAGCACGACATGCAGGACCTGTTGTTCTGCCGTCTGAACCAGGGGGAGGACGACCTTGAGTCCGTCTTCGCCTACGACGGCACGCCGATGGAAATGCTGGAAAAGCTGGTGGCGAACATGAACCGCAACACCGACGGTGTGACGTGGCGTGCAGGCCAGGCCGTCACCGGCGACCGGAAGACCATCAACTTCAACGGCCTGTTCTGCTGGGATGCGGCAGGCGAGATAGCCGGCGCCTGGGAAACCGAGTGGTGGCTGGACGGGGAATACCTAAACATAGGGAAATGCGAACACGGCGAACGGGTCACGCTCGGCTATATGAAGGGATTGAAGACGGGGCTGACCCAGAATGAGAACTCCAATTCGATCAAATGGTTCACACGGCTGATCCCTGTAGGCTCAACCAAAAATATTGACCCGTCAAAATACGGCTACACCCATCTACAACTGCCGTCACGGGACAAGTATATCGACCTGAACACTCAATTGGGACTGAAGGAGCATCGCGAGGAGGCGGCCTTTCAGGGTATATTCCCGCACCGTCTGGGTACGGTATCCTCGGTAAGGTCCGAGGAGCAGACCAATACGGACGGGGAGAAATACACCGTCTATTATGTCAAGGACAAGGATCTGCCCTTCAATCCGGATGAATACATGATTGGCGGTGAGGTGATACACATCACCTTCGAAAGCGGCAACCTGTCCGGAAGGGAGTTCGAGTGCAACTGGCATAACGACACACAGGAGTTCGAGATCATCAACACCTACCCGGACGAGAACACCCAAATACCGGGAGGCAACATCATACCGAACGTCGGTGACACGTATATCCTGACGAACATCCGCATGCCGGATGCGTATTACCCGATAGCGGAAGAACAGTACAAGCAGGCGGTTGACAGCTTCCTGACAGAATACAGCAAGGACATATCCATCTATTCCGGCGACACGGATTACATCCATGTGGATAAAAACAGTGTGCCGTTATCGCTCGGGCAAAGGGTGAGACTGGAGGACGCGCAGTATTTCGAGACCGGGTATCTTGACACCCGCATCACAAGGATAGAGAGGAAGCTGGGCAATCTTTCCGAGGCTTCCATTGACTGCTCGTCGGCGGTCAGCACCTCATGGAAGTCATCCGTGGACTCGACGTTGAACAATCTGGAATACACGCTGGCGCAGGAGATGGCGCAGACGTTTATTCGACTTCTGAAAATGGGAGATACGGAATCCCCCAGTGACTATACCGCCTTCTCCTCCCTGAGATCACGTAATGAATTTATCAGCAAAAGAAATCCTGACGCCGCCAATGAGCTGATCACTTTTTTGAAGGGTTTACTTATAGGTAAGAATGGTAGTGGAATTACTGTATTGGAAGATGGTACCTCTCAAGCCGTTGTTGACCGGCTTTATGTAAAAATTAAGGCTGTCTTTGACGAGCTTGAAGTAAAGAAGAAGACGCATGTTGGTGGTGAACAGATCATATCTCCGGCCGGATTGAAGTGTGTCCGTGTGGAGGAACTTGATGAGAGCTACCGTTGTTTCTTTTTGTCAGAAGTTGATGGAGTGACAATCAATAACGAATTTACAGTAGGTACATTAGCATTAGCCCAAGAATTTAACATTAAAGAAGGGACATCCCACAATGTATCCAACCGCTACTATTGGCGTGAGGTGACAGGTGTAGGATCTGACTATATTGACTTGAGCAAAACCAATGCTGACAAGGACAGTGATGTTCCGGCTGCCGGTGATGATATCATCGGGCTTGGGCATTTGACGGATATCACCCGTCAGGCAGCTATAATCCTTTCGTCTGTTAATGAAACTTCGCCTTCCATTATTTTTTATCAAGGCATCAACTCTTTCTCTCTTGCCGGGAAAGAAGTCATCGGGCTGGGCTTTGACAAGTCCACCGGACACGCTTATATCAATGTGTATGGTGATGCCTATATCGGTGCCAAGGATGAGAGCACTTACATCCGTTATAGCCAGAAAGGCGGTGTTGATATCAAGGGTATGTTTCATATCGAACAAGGTTCCACTGGATGGCGTAATATGGAAGGTCTTCCGGATGAGATACAGGCGGCTGCCGATTTGGCCCAAAAGGCTCAGGATGCGATAGACAATGCGGCTGTCGGCTCGGTCAATCTGTTGCGCAATTCCGGGTTTACCGGGAATTATAGTCCGGCAGATTTGAATTTTAACACGGAATTGTCGGATAGCAGTGAGGTGTATTCTGACAAACTCAACTATTGGAGCAATTCAGGAGCCTCTGTAATCAAGGATACTTCTGCCGTTTCAGGTTATTCCGTGACCATAGGCAGCATATCCCAAGTTGTGAACGCCCTGATTCCAGGCGAGAATTATGTTGTGTCCTTTAAGGCGAAGGGAGAGAATGTCACTGTGACATGTGGTGGGTGGAATACTCGGCAACCCCTGACATCATCCTATCAGAAATTTGTGTTCAAATTCACATTCAACGGTGCCAAATCCCTTGCATTGGCTGGCGCGTGCACCTTGTGTGATATACAGCTTGAGCGGGGTACTATCGCCACGGACTGGGCCCCGAATCCTCTTGACCGTGATGATTTCTATTCCACCTTCCTTGCACTCAAGTATCTGACGGATTATATAAAGGACGGTTCGGTGGATATACTTGGCGGTCTTATTCTGGCCGGCGCCATATTGCTTGGTAATTATAAGGATGGCAGGATGCGGGAAGTTACAGCAGGTATCAGCGGAACGTACAACGATGGGGATGATGTGTCCTTTTTTTCGGGAGGAAATCTGGAGAAGGCTATACGTACAGTCATGAAGTATAAGGATGATCCCGGATATGTCCCGTCTGAGGATGAGTTGAAAAAGATGGCCAATTTTGTAGTTACCCACGGAGGGCGCGCGATCCTGAACGATGTGGCGCTGCGTGGGTACATCCATGGGCTCGGAGGTTTTTTCAGGGGAAGGCTTGAAACGTCCGTTGAGGGAAAACGTATTGTCATTGATCCGGAGAAAAACACTCTTGAAATGTACACGACTGAAGGACACGCCACATTGGTTATGAGATTTGATACGTCATCGGACGGATGGGAATATGGTGATTTGATTCTGCGGAAATATGCAGGAGACCAGTTAATACAAGAAACGACTGTATATCCGGAACGCATCAGAATACAGAATCATGTGGACAATACGGATATTATTCTTAATCCCAATAATGTTTCGTTTTATGGATCTAAGGGTGAGACGCTGTTAGTCGGAATGAAACCAGTATACAATGGGGCAAGCGTGTCCAGATATGTGGCCAATATTGAATGCAGCAACTGGCCTAGCAGGGATAATGTTAGTTCCGGACAGGTATATGTGGAATATGAAACGGTTGAAGGAGTGGTGACAAACGGAATATTAAAAGTGAAGAAGTAATATGGAACTGAATACAATACCTAATACAGGCACCTGGGGCGATGCCTCCAATCTCATCAATCTGAACAACCGCAAGCTTGCTTCCGAGGTGGACAAGGCGCTTTCCTCGACCGGAAAGTTCAAGGGGTGGTTCCGCAGTGAATCCCTGCTTTTCTCCAGATATCCCGTACCTTCAGCCGGATTTACCGCATGGGTGGGTGATCCGTATCCCGGTACGGTATATGGATGCGATAAAGACGGCATCTGGACCGATACGGGTGTCGTACCTTCAACCCCTTCCGTAAGTATGGACGGGTACGCCACTTCGGATGAGTTGGAGGCCGCCTTGTCCATTGTGGCGGACAATGGTCTTGCTGTCGGCTCCAAGGTTCTCACATCCGTGGACAAATCCGTTACGATTGAAAAAAAATACATAATGGCATCCAGCAAGACCCTTGTGGACGGTACCACTGATATTTACCTATATCCTGTATCCTCCGGCTCCGTATACAAGGTCAAGGCCACAGTCTATCTGACCAATGCCTATCTGTACGCATTTGTCAGCTCAGAGGATATCGGTCCTGCCACCATCGTTTCCGGCAGGACGATTCCTCCCAGCTCCGTGGACGGATATGTGGTGGCTCCCGCCGGTGCTTCTTTTTTGGCCATTCCCTACGTGTCCTCCTTCGGATGGGCCCCGTCCGTCAGCCGGGTAGACGAGCGGAGTGGGAATTTGCCTTCCCTGCTGGAAAGGGTGGATTCCGTGGCGGACGGCCTGTCCGCGGAGGTGGCCCGTTCCACGGATAAGGATAAAGTGCATGATGCCCGTCTTGACGAGCTTTCCTCCGCATTGGAGGATACCGGTGAAACAGTTCCCATGCTCTCGTCCGCTGAAGGCGTGATAGAGAGTGACGGCAGTGTCAGCGGTGCTTCCGGTCATTGGTCCATGGTAGACTATTATGATGTGTCATCCTACGGTGAGGTGGTTGCGGACACCCGTATATCCAGCGGTGACAGATATCTTTATGCCTTTTACTCCTCAACCGATCCTTCCCCGTCCTCCCTTGTCCTGCTCGGCGGCAAGGTGTATGGCGGTGGCGGACTCACCGGCAAGGTGCTGGAGGTGCCGCAAGGTGCTGTCATGCTGGCACTCTCCCGCACGTCCGACAAGTCCAGCGGCGTGCATACCCGGGTGTTCGGCATCTCCGGGTTACGTAATGATCTGACTGCCCTTGAAAAAAAACATGACGGGGATGTGTCCTCCCTTACATCGGCGCTGGAGGACACAGGAGAATCCATACAGGCTTCATGGGTCCGTGAGGGTGTCATTACCGATGAAGGAGGCATAGGCGGCAGCTCCGGCAGCTGGATGTTTGTCGAAGCCTATCCGGTAGAAGGAGAACGGCAGGTTGTCGCATATACAAGAATTTCCAGCGGTGATTACCGTCTTTATGCATTTTATTCCTCAACCGATCCTTCCCCGTCCTCCCTTGTCCTGCTCGGCGGCAAGGTGTATGGCGGTGGCGTGGTTGATGCAACGCTGGACGTTCCTTCGGGGGCTGTGCTGCTTGTGCTTCTGCGGACGGCGGACAACCGGTGCTCAGTCCGGCGGCGGGCTTTCGGGATCGGCGGACTGAGAAAGGATGTGAATGCAGTGGCGGACAGGGTTGGCAATGAGGTTGTCCCGCTGCTTGAGCAGACAGCTGAAACCGCCGGAGAGGCGTATGACACGCTCGGTATAAAGTATACGCCTGTGGATGGTGAACCGCTGGAAGCGTTGGCCACATACAGCGACCAATATCTTGTATATAGCAGCAAGACCCTTTCCCCGGTCAACGGGAATGATATCATCGTATTCCCGATTTCGGGCGGGGACAGCTACAGGGTGGTCACGCGGGCGTATCTCCAGAACGCGTACCTGTACGCCTTCCTGAGCGGTGCCGTTCCGGGGAAGGATACCATATTGTCCGGTCATAATGCAAGTGTGTCCAATTCGGTGGATGAAGTGCTTGAGGCACCCTCAGGTGCAACTCATCTGGCTGTAACCTATCAACGGACAGCCGGGCTGTACCGTACTCCGGTGAAGGTCACTTACCGTAAGGAGAGCCTGTTGGACAATATCGGCGGTTTTGTCCCGGTGCATACCGGCAACCTGTTTGACAAGTCACAGGCCGAATTTGACGTCCAGCTGGGCTGGGTGGGTGTGACCGGTCCTCTTGCCGGTGCGATAACCACCGGATACATTGATCTCGGTCCGGGGAAACATGACGGGCAAATGTTGTCCTCCACTTACCTGTGGACTCTGTGCTGCATGTATGACGAGAATAGGAAATGGCTGAACTCCACCAACGCATACAATAGTGTCGCGCTCGCTTCCGGAACACGTTATATCCGGGCATGTTATTACAGCAACGAGAGCGCGTCCGTCAAGGTGGATCTGTCCATGAAGGAGATAGCGGACACCCTTCAGCTGGTCATGGATTCCAGTTCCGCGGATATCATGCCGTATGAGGAATCCGAATCAGAAACTCCGGAGAAACTGTATATACGCGGCCTTCCCTACTACCGGATATCGGGGCCTTTCTCAGGCCGTATCATCGACACTCTCGGTGACAGTCTTACCGAGGCACGCCGATACCAGAAGGCCATATCCAAACTGCTCGGATGCTCGGTGGACATACATGGGATCGGCGGCACCACTGTTTCCGGTGCCCGTGCCAATGCCTTCTGGAATGACAGTCATATCAACGCCCTCAATCCCCTTGCGGACTTTATCGTCATAATGGGCGGCACGAATGATGTGTCCCAGAACTCCCCTGTAGGTGAGATCGGGTTTGACAATCTGGACACGGACACTTATGCCGGCGCATACAATGTGGTCCTTCTGAAGATACTCCACAAGTATAGGATCTTGGAGAATGACAGTTTTACGGGAATAACACAGGTTACGGCCAGGAGGCATGTGAGGATTGTGCTCTGCACGCCCCCTTACAACCATTCCCTGTCCTCGGACAGGACACAGCGGGAGCGGCTTGAGGGGTATGCCTCCGCGGTCCTTCAGATCGGACGTCTCTGGAATCTCCCCGTGGTAAACACATACTGGGAGGCGGGGATGAATGACCATACGGCTTCGCTGTACTGGAATGAGAACGATTCTGTGCACTTTAACGATGATGGATATTATAAACTTGGGGCGATGATGGCGCATGAGCTCATGCGTTTCGCTCCTGTAACAGACATATGATATGGATATGAATAAGAAACCCGCTATTGTGAGGGGGAATGACTTTGTCCTCGGCATCCCCCTGTTTAAGAAGGTGCTGCGTGACGGGGAGATGGTTGTCGAACCTTTCCCCGTATCGGAGGCCGAGGATTTGAAGGTGTATTTTGTGGATTATCTCAACGTGAAAAGAGAGCAGCCATATACGCGGAATGGTGACAACATGCTGATGGTTTCCGTGGACGGGGATCAGATCCGTTCCGGCAGTTACGGAATTGAGATTTCCGGGATGAAGGACGGGCGGAATATCCGTTCCAGGGAGAACGCCCAGTTTTCCATTGTAGAATCCAATGACCGGTCGAATGTCACTCCCTATGTCTATGAGGGGAGCGATGCGTATAATATAGACCAGCAGGTTTTTGTTGATTTTCGTCCGTCTTCCGGCGGTGTGTCCAGTTATGACGATCTTACGGACAAGCCGAAGATTAATAATGTGACGCTCTCGGGAAATATGGATCCTGAGACATTGGGGCTACAGCCCTCAGGAGATTACGCTGACAAAAAGGATCTTGCAGAGAAGGCAAACCGTGTGGCCGTCCAACGGCACGGCACATCCGACACTACCTTCACTCTTACTCCGAATGTGTTCCATATATGGGATGAGGTAATCAATCTCTCGCTGTCTCTTCCCGATGAAGATGATAAATTAATGGACGAATATATGTTCGAGTTCACCAGCGGCGCTTCCGCCACAGTCCTGACGCTTCCCGAAGATGTGAGATGGATCGGGGAGAATACTCCCGTATCCGGCAGGACCTATCAGGTCTCAATTGTCAACAGAATAGCGGTGATGGGAGGTGTGTGATGGGGATATTTAGAAGAAGGCTGTTGATACGGGCGGCGTTGTCTGCCGTGCCGGAACTTCCGGACTGGTTCCGGAAGTCGCTCATACTCTGGTACAGCATCCCCAGACAGAAGGCTACCAACGGGTCTTTGGCCGCCAGTCCTCTTCTCGTTGATTTCAGCGGGAACGGGATGGATGGCACGCTGTACAATTTTTCATTTTCGGGATTGAGCGGTCTTAATGGATACGCTACAAATTATATGTCAGGATATATGTATCCGGAAGATATCGTAGCAGCGACATTTGACGAACACCGTATTCATGTAACCAGTATTTATAAGGTTTCTCCCTTTATCAAATCCTTGACAAATGTATTGCCATACGTCGTTAAGGTGTCCGGACTTGCCGGAGGTCTGAACCTGATCTATAGCTATTACAAGGATAACAAGGATACCGGTTCGTCGTATATCATTGAGGCGGACGGGGATTATACGTTGCCGAGATCCTTCAACGTTTTTACAGGTTTCAAATTTAACAAGACCGTATCGGATTGTGACGTGACGCTAGAGGTGCTTCCGGCGCATCCTGAATATCTGTTTTTTGACGGTGTAGATGACAGGTTGAGAACGGCAGCCGCCTTTGATGCGGATGTGGGCACAGTTCTGATGGAGATGATGGATATGACGGATGGCGCATCGAAGTTCCAAACTTTTTTTGACGTGGAGATAGTAAGGACATATTTTCAGCGTACATCCGGAAATATGCTGACCACCGGTGCGGGAAATACGCTGGGCGTGGAGGGGAACATATATAGGATTGATTATTCGCCCAGGCATCTCTCCAGCAAATTAAGTGTCGGTGCAAACGTGTATTCCAAAGAATTTTCGTTGGTCGGACTACGGCAGATGATGATGTTCAACCGGAATCTGACAGAGAAAGAATATGAATGGATTAAATTAAATTTAATGAAATGAGATACGTAATGGTAACACTTGAATGGATGTCCGCGCACGGGTTGCTCGGCATACCATCCATGAGGACAAGCCGGGATGGAGGCATGGTTCTCTTGCATTATGAACTTGTACGGAATATGGATTTGTCCGGCGTGCCTGTATACACAGCAGGTACGGAGGAATTTGATGAGGTGATGAAGTCGGAGGAATGGTCATGGAACGGTTCTTCGGGATGTAATTCGGATTTTGCGCATGTGGCTGCGGTACAGAATCTGGTGACGGTTACGAGAGGCTTGATGCAGACTTACAATCTCAGTGACAATGAGTCGCTGAAAGTCCGAAGTATGTATCCTCAGTGGAATACATACATCGGCAGTTCTTTACCGGCCGGGATGAAGGTGCAATATATAGACGACTTGTATAAGGTGCGGCAGAATATCCCAGTGGTTCTTGAGAACCAATATCCCGGTATTGCCACGATGGCATTATACGAGAGGGTGGTGGAGACACATGAGGGAACTTCGGATGATCCGATTCCCTATGCTCCTCCGATGGAGATTTACAAGGACAAGTATTACATACAGGATGGTATCACCTACTTCTGTATAAGAGGTAGTGGACAGGCCTTGGCGCATGATCTCTCTGCCTTGGTAGGGATATATGTGGAATCTGGAAAATAGTCTTAGCGCTTGAACGGCTGCTGTGCTTTTCGCTAGCGGTCGTTCTTTTTTTGTATTTAAATAACCGGCATTAATTGCCGGTTATTTTTATTAAAACTACATTTAAATCGGATTTAAATCACATTTTGAATTGTGTTAACAAGTGTGATTTTGGAACAAAATGTTTTGCAAAAGTAGAACATTTTGTTTTGCGGCTTATAGATGAATCCAAATGGTATCTTCCCCTCCTTCGAACACGCCGCCCAAGATGGCTGCCAATGAACCGGGGCCTAACTGGGTATTGGCTATCGGCAGGATATCTGCTTTCAGACTGCTGTGTGCCACGTACCAGTCCAGGTATTCTGCACGCCATTGCGGATCGAACCATTTCTGATTCAGGTCTTTTGCCGGGGAGGGTGCAGGGATATCCGCATGAGGTTTCACACCTTCCTGAAAGTGCTCCCACATGTTCAGTATGATTCCTTTATGGTTCCACCAATCTATATATCGTTTCTTTGTCTCGTCTAAATTCGTTTTCCAAGTTTCCATATTCGTCAGTTCTTAAATATTCCTTTAAAATGAGGGTCTATGTGTAGACCGATGCTTTTGCTTAAATCCATATCGTCCGTGCATTCCACTTCATCCGGATAAACGGGGATGGTCGCTCCTTGACGTACATATACGGGCATTTCGTCCAGAGGGACATCCAGATTCTTCAGCCAGCGTCCTCCTTCCAAGCGTTCACCTGTGAAGAAATTCACCCATTTTCCTTCGGGCAGATAGACATCCCGGCGGTTCTCGCTGTTCATGACCGGGGCTACTAGGAAGTCGTTACCAAAATAGTATTCATCGTCGATGTGCCAGCACAATTTGTCTTCGGGGTGATGAAAAATCAGAGCTTGCAAGAGAGGTGCTCCGCTTGCGATGGCCTTACGGCTTTGTTCTACGATATAAGGTATAAGCGTATAGCGCAACTTCCACCACTTTTTTATCATAGGTGCGATAGCGGGATAATGCCACGGCTCGCGTTTGTTTGTTCCGTGATAACGGATGTGGGAGGAGAATACACCGAATTGTGTCCAGCGCATATATACATCATCGTCCACTATAGAGTTCATGAAGTTGGGCAATGTGTGGAATCCGGGGACATCATGACTCCAGAAAGCGAAGCCGGAAAGCCCGAAATGCAAGCCGCCTTTCAGCGAGCCTGCCATCCCATCCCATGAACTGCATGAGTCACCTCCCCAATGCAGGGGATAGCGTTGGCATCCCGCCCATGCCGAGCGTGCCCATACGATGCCGTCACCGGTTACGTCTTTTGTGATTTCATAAGCGGCTTTCTGATAAAGCAATGCATACAGGTTGTTCAGCAATTCGGGTTTCATGCCTTTATAGAGGGCATCCATGTGGATGTTTTCTCCAAAATCGGTTTTGATGCAGGTCACGCCCATATCCAGCAGATTCTTCAGCAGTCCTTTATACCATTCGGTTGCTTGGGGATAAGTGAAGTCAATGGTTCCGGCATAGTCCAAAGCGGAGAAATTGGAACCTTCCGAATCTTGTTTCTTTGTCAGCGGAGCTATATAATCGTTTTTGCGTGCTTCGTCTATCTGTTCGGCGTTCTCCGCCACGTAGGGGAGTTGCCATAAGGACACGCGATATCCTTTTTTCTTCAGTCCTTGGATGAACCCTTTGGGATCGGGAAAGCGTTCTTCGTTGAATTTCCATTCGCACAGCCAGTCGGTCTTGAACCAGCCGGTATCCAGATGGATGACATCGCAGGGGTAATGTTCGGCACGCATCCGGTCGCATATCTCATTTACTTCATCAGCGCTGAAGTAGGTCATGCGGCTCATCCAGATGCCGAAACTCCAGAGGGGAGGCATGGAAGGATATCCGGTCAGATCCCGATAACCCCGGAGGATTTCTTCCATCGTGTCGCCTGCTATGACGAAAACATCCAGCATGGCCTGGTCGCTTAGGAACTGTACCGAGCGGGTGGATTGCCCGGCCAGTGACAGTTTGCTGTGGGCACAGGTGTGATAGAATGTTCCATACATCCGGCTGGAGAGGTAGAAAGGAATATTCTTATAGGTACGGCGGTTGTTCACACCTTGTCCGTCCTGGTTCTTTAAGAAGAACGTTTGTCCGCTTAAGTCCATTTTGGCAAAGCGTTCCCCTGTTCCGGCAAAACATTCATCGGGTTTTGATTCAAAGGAAAGGGTGGCACGTTCCTTCACTCCGTTTCGTTTGCAGAAAGCCAGTGGCAGCGCATCGTAACGGGGAGGGGAGAAGTGGTCGTAGGCAGCCAGTCGGATTTCACGTTTGCCGTCGGGGTAAAGGCGAAGATCCAAGGTCTCTTGAGGATCGGGCAGCAGTTCGCTCCAACGGTCCAGTACCGGGGGCTTTACATGGATAAGTGCCCGTTGGATTCCGTCTTGGGTAGTGATCAACCATTCCCCTTCTGTTTGTGTCACTTGCAAAGGGAGTTTCTTTACCCGGTCACTGAATTGGAGCATTTCCGACTGATCCGTCATGCTTTCTTCACCGAATCCGATAAAGAGCCGGGTGATACCTGAGGTGTACTGACGGATGACCAGCGTATACTCTTCACGGGGCGATGTCGTATCGGGCGCCATATCGTTAGAGAGCACTTGCTTTTGAAAGGGGACGTTTATACAGATATCCCCGTCTTTTTCATAGACAGAGGTGGGCTTGTATGCTTTCCATAATGATTCGTCTCTTGACAGATCGGGATCAAAGTCCAGAAAATCGAATAAGTGGTAATTGGTTGGTTTCATTCTCTTTTTGTTATTTTGTTTTTATAATGATTCTTGGTTGTGACACCCCACCTACAGCGACCCTGCCTGCCTTTTGTCTTATACTTTCATCTACTTGCGGACCATTCTTCTTCCACACATTATGAGGTCCCGGACGGTTGGAGTCGAAACGTTCGGACGGACACCAGTTGTTTTCTACGGTATAGCCATCCGTTGCTTCATCAAAGTAGATGTAAAACGCACGGTCGTTGGTAGCGTAGGGCGCGTCAATTAAATGTTCAATCCGGTTATTGCGCATCACGGAGCCGGGTTGGTTGGAGAGGGTATAAAGTCCTCCTGTATCATACAGCCTCCGGGCAAAGTGGTGGACGTAATTGGCTTCAATCCGATTGCCGCTCATTCCGCTTTCCTGCAGGGTCCATCCCCAGCCCACACAGATACCTGAATAATTGACGTGGCAGACTTCATTATGTACGATATGGATATTCTTTACATATCCGGCTCCGATGCCTACACCTCCCCAATCTTCATTGGTCACTTCCTCAATCAGGTTGTTCCGTATGGTGATTCCCGTACATAATTCCTGTTCATGAAAAGGTGTATAAGGCACATGGGTTTCAAATCCTTCATCGGGAAAGGTGCCCACCAGTAAGGCTGTGCCACCAATATCGGTGAAATGGCAATTCTCGACAATGGAAGTCGATACGGCGCGTTCATAATCTACTCCGGTGGCTGCTAAATGCTGGAATGTGCAGTGGTTGAAGTTTATGTTATTGCCGCATTTTATCTGTATTGCAGCTTCGGGTCTGCCTATCCATGCCTGGTTTTCCAGTTCCGCTTTTTCGGGTAGCCCCGGTATGGGTAGTCTGTAAGCATCCAGCAGATGGAAGCCTCCTTGCAATGTAACGTGTCCTTGATAAGAGGGGCGCATCCATGAAGTATGTTCGAAAGATATATTTTGAAAATGTATATTCCTTACCGGGCGTTCTAATGTTCCGCTTATAGTCAGTAAAGTCTCTAAAGCCGGAATAATGACTTGCGCCTTCGTCATGTCTTCGTGAGGACGCGGGTAATAATAGATGCGTCCGGAAGGGTAATCCTGATACCATTCTCCGGGCTGGTCCAATAGTTCCAGAGCATTGACCAGACAAAAGGAGGAGTTTCCTTTTTCTCCGTCAATGACAGGTTGAGGCCAGGGATGGGCAAACTCCAACCGGCTTTCGGGATCATGAAAACGGACGATTGTATTTGCCCCTTCAGTAATCATTTCCTTCACTCTCAGTATGGCGATGGCCCAACGTTGGTGAACGATCATCTCTACTTGTGAAGCGGCATTCAACCCTGCTGTTTGTGGAGTGGGAATGGTGATCGTCTCTTCCTCAGGGTTAAAATCAATCATGCGTTCCATTACTCCGTCGGGAAACTGTGCGGCCCGCTGTGCTTTTGTTCCGTTGACCCACATTTGCCGGGTTTCCAATATCCTGTTTCCCATACGGGGCGCTTCCGCTACCCATATTTTATTTCTAAGTGTTTCTGGTATTCTGGTATCTTTGCATCCTTGTTCCCAACCTGTCACAGGAACTCCGCCACTTAAGACTACACGGGCATTGGGAACAGCGGTGATACGGGTGGGAGAGTCTGTTGTCCCGCTATCTTCGGGGCGGATGAACAGGCTTTTATATTGTGGGTATATTCCTTCCTCCAATAGGATATTTATGCCTCCGGTTGTTTCGGGTGATTGCAATCTTCTCCATTCGCGCGCTTGCTTGATGGCTTGTTCCAGAGTCTGGAGGGGAGATTGGCGTGTACCGGCAGCATTGTCGTTACCGTAGGGAGAAACATAAATATCTCCTGCGGTTAAATAAAAGGTATAACTGACAAATGCGATAAAGCAGATTATTTTTGTTTTCATGGGTTCTCCGGATTTAAAGGTCTTTTTAATCAGACGGAAGGAATCTGGTTTTGTACCCATTGGATAATTTGCCAATGTGTCAATTTGCTGCATTCTACTCTGCGTGGTCATGGGCATATTAGCAAATTGATGCATTGATATATTGATTGAAGTATAATAAAAAACAGGCCATACCTTAAAAAGGTACAGCCTGCGTCATTTAATAAAAGAGATTTATTTTTTATGAGTTCATGCTCATCAGGAATTCTTCGTTGTCTTTGGTATTTTCCAAACGACTCTTTACGAAATCCATGGCTTCGATAGGATTCATATCTGCCAAATACTTGCGAAGAATCCACATACGGTCCAAAGTAGTCTTGTCGAGCAGCAAGTCGTCGCGGCGGGTGCTTGATGCCACGATGTTTACTGCCGGGAAGATACGTTTGTTGCTCAAGTTGCGGTCCAGCTGGAGTTCCATGTTACCTGTACCCTTGAATTCTTCGAAGATTACTTCATCCATCTTGGAACCGGTGTCAATCAGTGCGGTTGCGATAATGGTCAGCGAGCCACCGTTTTCAATGTTACGGGCAGCACCGAAGAAACGTTTGGGCTTATGCAGGGCATTTGCATCCACACCACCGGACAATACTTTGCCGGAAGCGGGAGAGACGGTATTGTATGCACGTGCCAGTCGGGTGATAGAGTCGAGGAAGATTACCACATCGTGACCGCATTCTACCATGCGTTTCGCTTTTTCCAGTACGATACCTGCAATCTTTACGTGACGTTCTGCCGGTTCGTCAAATGTAGAAGCGATCACTTCGGCATTTACGCTGCGCGCCATATCTGTCACTTCTTCGGGACGTTCGTCAATAAGCAGCATGATCATGTACGTTTCCGGATGGTTGGCTGCGATTGCGTTAGCGATGTCTTTCATCAGGATCGTCTTACCGGTTTTGGGTTGCGCCACAATCAAAGCACGCTGTCCTTTACCGATAGGTGAGAACATATCTACCACACGGGCTGAAAGGTTATCACTATATCCCCCTTTGCAAAGTTTGAACTTTTCATCGGGGAACAGCGGGGTCAGGTGATCAAACGGAACGCGGTCACGTACCAATCCGGGATCCAGACCGTTTATCTTTTCCACCTTTACCAACGGGAAATATTTTTCTCCTTCTTTGGGCGGACGGATAGAGCCTTCCACTACATCACCGGTCTTCAAACCGAACAGTTTTATTTGCGATTGTGAAACGTAAATATCATCGGGTGAGGAAAGATAGTTGTAATCGGATGAACGGAGGAAACCGTATCCGTCGGGCATGATTTCCAATACCCCGGTACCGGTCAGGATACCTTCAAATTCGTAAGGCTTTTCCACCTGTTTGCGTTCCGGTTGTTGAGGAATGCTGGCAGACGCTTCTCCCTCAGCCGTCGTATTGTTATTATTGTTTGCCTGACGAGGATTGTTGTAATTATTGTTGCGCGGATTGTTGTACTTCTGATTTTGATCGCGCTGCTGGCGTGGTTGGAATTTGGGGGCAGGTGTCTGTACCGGAGCCGGTGTTTCTACTTTGGTAGCCTCAAATTTGCCGAACAACTCAGTAGGAAGTTCTATTTTTTCTGAAGGAAGATCCTCGATGGGAATAAAATCATCGGTTTCACTGCCGAATTCCAGTTCGGGAAGAATCACTTCTTTTTCTTCGGGAATAGCCGGTGTTTCTTCTTTTTTTGCTTTTTTGGGTGTCGGTTTCGCCGGTGCTTCAGCTTTCACTTCCTCTTTTGCAGTTTCTTTCGTTTTCGTTGCAGGTTGTTCTTCTGTCTTGGCTGTTACTTTCTTACTACCCGGTTTGCGTCCTCTTTTTTTAGGTGTTTTTTCTTCCGCGCTTGTTTCGGCCACGGCTTCTGTTTGTGGTGTTACCGCTACAGGAGCAGTCTCTTTTACTGTTTCGGCAGCTGCGGCGGCAGGCTGCGGGGTATTGGCTTCCAGTTTCTGTGCCTTGTCCTTGGTTGCAGTATAGACCTTGTCACCGTCTTTTTTAACGTTGATACGTGATCTTTTACGGGGTTGACTTTCATTGGCTTTTTCTGCCGCTACTTTTTGGGTTGCTCCGACTATGGCTTGCTCGTCCAGAATTTTATAAACCAGATCTTCTTTTTTTAGAGAGTCTGTTTTCTTGATACCCAACTCTTTGGCAATCGATTGTAATTCCGACAAGTCTTTGTCGTTTAATTGAATAATGTTATACATAGAGTATAGTTATTAGTAATATATTTCTTTATAATCTTTTAATGGTATAATTAAGGAGCGCAATCTACACAAAAATGTGTTAGAAGGGGGAAATGCACTCATAATTACGATTATGGGATTGATGTTGTTTTGATTGTTATCAGGAAGTAAACAGACTTTCCCGGATAGGGAACTGACGTATTTACCGAGGACAAAAGTAGATATTTTTTTTTAATCTCATGCATATTACAGAAGATTTTTTGCCGAATTTAATGAAATTAATAAAAAAAACGACGTGGGGAAACATCCTTTCTGTCTGTGAAAACCCTGATGTTAAATGAACGTAAAAATAGGTCAGATTGTTCAGTAGAGTCTGCATGAAATAGCGAAAAAAATACTAATTTAGCCCGTCAAATTTGATTTTTACTTAATTATAAATAGAGAAAAGATGAAAAAAGTGATTTTTACAGAAAAGGCTCCTGCTGCTATAGGTCCTTACAGTCAAGCTGTTGAAGTGAATGGTATGGTATTCCTGTCAGGTCAGATTCCCGTTGATCCTGCTACCGGTGAATTTGTTCCGGGAGGAGTGACTGAACAAACTACCCAGGTTTTTGAGAATATCAAGAATGTATTGGCAGAAGCCGGTCTGACTACCGCTAATATCGTAAAAACAACCGTATTTTTGGCAGATATGTCTTTGTTTGCTGAAATGAACGCTGTTTATGCCAAGTATTTCGAAGGAGATTTCCCTGCCCGTTCTGCTGTAGCTGTTAAGGCTTTGCCGAAAGGAGCGCTTGTGGAGATAGAGAGTATCGCAGTGAGATAACGAGCTTTTCGCCACCGATTGCACGGATTGATGCAGATTGTTTCTATTGAAAAGCAATTGCTTGATATGGAACCTGTGTCAATCAGTGTAGTCTGTAGTGAATGATGGTGGATGGGGAATCATAAAAACAACTGATTAACAGATAGCGTAGAAAAGTGGAATATGAAACAACTGAACAAGTGGCAATGGTCCACATTAATATTATCTGCTATACTGGTAATGGCATTTTCAGTCTTTATTTATCGGTATGAGCCTTTTAAATCCGGGTTCGAGATTACCGACCAGCTGGGTGGTAATATTTTCCCTGCAACCATTCTTTCTACCGCAACCACAGATGCCAGTTTAATCGTACCTGCCGATTCCGATTATATCGGAAATCCCAAGTCGTGTATCGCCATCCGGCTGAAGAACAGTTATGCCAATAGCAAATTGCGTATAGAAGTGGCCGAGACTCCTTTTTTCTCTCAGTCTGTATCTGAGTTTATTTTACCCAAGGCGGGGAAAGAATATCTGGTTTTCCCGGATATTATATGGAACTATCAGGCTTTGCGTGATAATAATCAGGCAGTGCCCGTTAGCATCTCCGTCAAGGCGGAATTGAATAAGAAAGAACTTCCACAGCGTTTGAAAACCATCTCGATGCGCAGTATCAATGAGTGCCCTTTAGGATATGTGGACGATAAAATGAAGTTTCACGATACGGGAGAGTTTTTTGCGGCCTACGTCAACGAGGAGCATCCTCAGATTGACAAATTATTGCGTGAAGCCTTGGATACACGTATCGTCAATCGTTTTCTTGGGTATCAAGGTAATGCACACCAGTCGGAGAATGTGGACAAACAGGTCTATGCATTGTGGAATGTGTTGCAAAAGCGGAACTTTAAGTATAGCTCCACCACCAATACCAGTCTTTCGTCCAATGTGGTTTATACACAGCGCGTCCGTACCTTGGACGATGCGCTGGAATCCTCGCAGATAAACTGTGTGGATGGCAGCGTGTTGCTGGCCTCACTGATGAAAGCCATCAATATCAATCCTATCCTGGTGCGTATTCCGGGACATATGTTTGTGGGTTATTACACAGACAAATCACATAAGAATATGAATTTTCTGGAAACCACGATGATAGGGGATGTGAATCTGGATGATTTTTTTCCGGATGAGAAGCTGGATTCTACCATGGTGGGCAAATCCCAGAACCAGATGTCGAAACTGACCTACGAGAAATCAAAGGAATATGCTACGAGGAAATATCGGGAGAATGACTCCCTGATACATTCGGGTAAAGTGAATTATATGTTTCTGGAGATTGATAAAAAGACCCGTGCGCAGGTGCAACCTATCGGTAAATAAATTTGTTGTATGGATATGGAACTTACTTATATATATCATAGCGGATTCGCCTTGTCAGGCGATGGCTTTACTGTAATCATGGATTATTACCGTGATTCGGAGGATGGACAGGCGCAGGCGGATTTGAACCGGTTGATGGATGGGACTTTCAGCAATCAAGAGGCGGGAATGCCGGAAGGAACTGTACACAGCGAATTATTGCGGAGACCCGGAAAACTGTATGTGCTGGCCAGTCATTTTCATCCGGATCATTTTAATAAAGAGATATTGCAATGGCGTGAACAGCGGCCGGATATCATCTATATTTTCTCGAAAGACATTTTGCGTCATCGCAGGGCGCAGAAAGAAGATGCCGTCTGGCTGAAAAAAGGAGAGGAATATAAGGATGAAACATTGAGCGTGCGTGCTTTCGGTTCCACGGATGTGGGAGTATCGTTTTTGCTTCAGACAGGTGGAAAAAAGATTTTTCATGCCGGTGATTTGAATAACTGGCATTGGATGGATGAGAGTACCGAGGCGGAGTGGAAGGGAGCCGAGAAGAATTTCCTGCATGAGCTGGATGATCTTTACGCCTATACGCCCGAAGTGGATGTGGCGATGTTTCCCGTTGACCCCCGTTTGGGAAAAGAATACATGCGGGGTGCCGGACAGTTTGTAACAAAGATAAAAACTCATATCTTTGTACCCATGCATTTCACACCGGAGTATGCCAAGGCAAATGCTTTCCGCGACTTTGCCGAAGCGCATGGAGTGCGTTTTGTGTCATTGACACATCGCGGACAAAAAATAGAGATTGAATAACAAAAGAATAACACAATATGAAAGTAAAAGGAAGATTTGATCATTTCAATATCAATGTAACTGATCTGGACAAGAGTATCAAGTTTTATGAAACAGCGTTAGGTTTGCATGAGTCTCATCGTAAGGAAGCTTCGGACGGTTCCTTCGTGCTGGTGTATATGGCCGATGACCACAGCAATTTCTTGTTGGAACTGACCTGGTTGCGTGACCATACCCAACCATACGAGTTGGGTGAGAACGAAAGCCATCTGTGTCTGCGTGTGGAAGGTGATTATGACGAAGTCCGTAAATTCCATAAGGAAATGGGATGCGTTTGCTTCGAGAACACCGCTATGGGCTTGTATTTCATCAATGATCCTGATGATTACTGGATTGAGATATTGCCGGTAAAGTAAAACGATCGTTTCCGTTAGTAATGAATTAAAAAGATAGAGACTATGAAATACATTTCTCCCGGTGGCTGGTTCTCATTGGAATACCCGATGGGCTGGCACGAGTTTGAAGATACAGAAGAGAGTTTTTTATTCTATAATCCTGACCGGTGGACAGGTAATTTCCGCATATCGGCCTATAAGGATGAAGCGGCTGACTATGGTCCGCAGTGCATCGCATACGAATTGAAAGAAAATACCTCTTCCGCCCTGGTGAAAGTGGGCAAGTGGGATTGTGCTTACAGCGCGGAAACTTTTCAGGAAGAAGGCGCCTGGTACACCACTCATATCTGGGTGACAGGAGAGGGGGATCTTTCTTTCGAATGTTCTTTTACCGTGTCCAAAGGAGGAGACAAGCATCCGGCGGAAGAAATCATCCGGTCTTTGCAGGTCCGCAAAGAAGGTGTAAGTCACCCGCGTGAGATCATTCCGATCCGTGTCTTGGAAATCGGGGAGGTGAACACCGCCTTTGAGTGGGCTTCTACCACGATTAAAAAGCAACTCACCAAGGATTTCACTGCGTCGGAGAGTGATATTGACAGTATACAGCAAGTAATGGACAGCGGACGTTTCCAGACTCAGCAGCGTATGGCGTGGGAGAATTTCGGTATTGCTTTCGGAGCCATTTTGGTGAATGAGATGGAAGGTATGGAATGGGTGACTGTCATTGAGGGACAGAAAGAATATCCCGCCTTGCAGTTTATGTGTTCGGATATGGTGCTGGACCCTGCCGCACTGGTGTGGGGAAAAGCTAAAAAGGGACTCCCCTGCGACTTGAAATCCGAATTCAGGAAAATTAAGCGAGAGGCGGAGGCAGTGTTGGATGATTTAAATAAATAGACAAATAATGACCCCATATATGCAAGTAGACGGGCTTACCAAGTCATTCGGTGACTTGGTATTGTTCCGAAAGATTTCATTTGGAGTGGCCGAAGGACAACGCATCGGTCTGATAGCAAAGAACGGTACAGGCAAGACTACCTTACTTAATATAATAGCCGGTAAGGAGGGATATGATGAAGGAAGCATCGTCTTTCGTCGTGATCTGCGGGTGGGCTATTTGGAGCAAGACCCACATTATCCCGAAGACCTGACCGTGCTCGAAGCCTGTTTCTATCACGGAAACAGCACGGTGGAACTCATCAAAGAATATGAAAGCTGCATGGAAACCGAAGGCAATCCGGGACTGGAAGAGCTGTTGGCACGGATGGAGCACGAAAAGGCATGGGATTATGAACGGAAGGCGAAACAAATCCTTTCTCAATTAAAAATCCGGGACTTCAGCCAGCAGATCAAACATCTTTCCGGAGGTCAGTTGAAACGGGTGGCTTTGGCGAATGTGCTGATAACCGAGCCCGATTTCCTGATTTTGGATGAGCCTACCAACCATCTTGATCTGGATATGACGGAGTGGCTGGAGGGGTATCTCGGCCGGGGAAACATCAGTCTGCTTATGGTGACGCACGACCGTTATTTCCTGGACCGCGTCTGCTCTGAAATTATCGAGATAGACAATCAGCAGGTCTATTCATATAAAGGGAACTACAGCTATTACTTGGAAAAGAGGCAGGAGCGTATCGAGGCGACCAATGCCGAAATAGCCCGTGCCAATAACTTGTACCGCACAGAGCTGGAGTGGATGCGCCGTATGCCCCAGGCACGCGGACATAAAGCGCGTTATCGGGAAGAAGCTTTCTACGAACTGGAGAAAGTGGCGAAGCAGCGTTTCAACGACGGCAATGTGAAACTGGATATGAAAGCCTCTTACATCGGCTCCAAGATTTTTGAGGCGGATCATCTGTACAAGCGTTTCGGTGATTTGAAGATTCTGGAAGATTTCTCGTATATCTTTGCCCGTTATGAGAAGATGGGCATCGTGGGAAACAATGGTACGGGAAAGTCCACGTTCATTAAAATACTGATGGGCGAACAGAAGCCGGACAGTGGAACATTGGATATCGGTGAGACAGTCCGTTTCGGTTACTATTCTCAGGATGGCCTGAAGTTTGACGAGCAAATGAAGGTCATCGACGTGGTGCAGGATATTGCCGAAGTCATCGAATTGGGAAATGGCAAGAAACTGACCGCATCCCAGTTCCTGCAACATTTTCTGTTTACTCCCGAAACACAGCATAGTTATGTATATAAACTGAGTGGGGGAGAACGCCGCCGCCTGTACCTGTGTACGGTATTGATGCGTAATCCCAACTTCCTGGTGCTGGATGAGCCTACCAACGATCTCGATATCATCACCCTTCAGGTATTGGAAGAATATTTGCAGAACTTCAAGGGCTGTGTAATCGTAGTAAGCCACGACCGCTATTTCATGGACAAGGTGGTAGACCACTTGCTGGTATTCAAGGGACAGGGAGACATTCGTGATTTTCCGGGCAACTACTCCGATTATCGTGACTGGCGCGAGGCGAAAGAGCAGCGCGACAAAGAGGCGGAAAAGCCAAAAGAGGAAAAGACCGCCCGCGTGCGCCTGAATGACAAGCGGAAAATGTCTTTCAAGGAAAAGAAAGAGTTCGAGCAGCTGGAACAAGAAATAGCCGGGCTGGAACAGGAGAAGGCCGATATAGAAGCCGCCCTTTGCAGCGGTACGCTGGGAGTGGAGGAACTGACGGAGAAATCCAAACGATTGCCGGAACTGAATGATTTGATTGATGAAAAGACCATGCGCTGGTTGGAACTGAGCGAGATAGAAGGATAGAATAACCGGAGGTGCAACAGTGTACCTGATGCCATATTGCTATATTCGTTTTGAATAACAAAACCATAATATAGAAAAGAAATATGGCATCCATTAAATTGAAATTCCGCCCATCGAGCGTAAAAGGAAAAAAGGGCGTATTAAGTTATCAAATTATTCATTACAGACTGACACGGCTCATCAAGACTTCTTACCGGATCATGCCTTCCGAGTGGGACGACTCCACCGGCAGTCTGCTTATTTCAACACAGTCTGAATGTAAAGCGCGTCTTCTGCTGATACGTGACCAGACGAATTGGGAGATGACGCGGTTACAAGGTATTATCAATGATCTGGAGCGGACCGGTGTGGAATACACCATTGATGATATCGTGGCTTCTTTCCGGAAAATCCCTTCTGTAGAGAGTGTGTTCAACTTCATGCAACGATGTATCAATAAACTGGAGCGGCAGAAAAGGGGACGGACGGCAGAAGGTTATACCTCGACAATGAACAGCTTTATCCAATTCAGAAAGAATGAAGATCTGAGTTTTGAAGCCTTTGATTCGGAGCTGATGGAGATGTATGAAGCCTATCTGAAAGAGAAGGGCTTGGTAAAGAACAGTACTTCCTATTATATGAGAATCTGGCGGAGTGTGTATAACCTGGCTGTAGAGCAAGGCTATACCACCGACAAGAAACCTTTCAAACATGTCTATACCGGCATAGACAAGACCGTAAAACGGGCCGTTCCCTTTAAAATCATCAAAATGATCAAGGAGCTTGATTTGTCATTCGAACCCCAGTTGGAGCTGGCAAGGGATATTTTCCTTTTCAGTTTCTATACCCGGGGCATGTCGTTTATTGATATGGCACACTTGAAGAAGAGCAACCTCCAGAATGGAATTCTGACATACAGCCGGAAAAAGACCGGGCAGCGGCTGACTATTCTGTGGGAGGAGCTGATGCAGGAGATTGTGGATAAATACAAGGATGACACTTCCGAGTACCTGCTGCCTATCTTGCGGTATTGTGACATAAATGACCGCAAGCAATATAAACTGAGGGCCAAGCAGATAGGACGGGGTTTGAATAAAATAGGCTTGCGGCTGGAATTAAAGGCGCCGTTGACTTTCTATGTGGCGCGCCATA
>OJPO01000157.1_pt1 | contig 52987 bp, 57 predicted proteins | sample 1598541 | NCBI WGS metagenome assembly OJPO01 (sample SAMN03922453, study PRJEB24848) | human gut metagenome | isolation source: stool sample | host: Homo sapiens | place: Germany | collected 2009-11
GGAGCAGTCATTTTCCAGTTTGCTCTTCTTTTATCTCTTCTTCCTTTGGAAGATTTATTCTTTGGACAAATTGACATATTCTCACACCTCCTTAAATTTGTTAAAGACATCTTGGATTGCTGCCATTCTTGGATCCAGTTCTGTTCTCTGGCAGTTGCATTCCCCTTTGTTCAGGTTCATTCCGCACACCTTGCAAATTCCTTTGCAATCATCCCTGCACAGAACTTTCATCGGCCAGTTCACCAAAATCTCTCCATAGATAAGTCTATCTATATCCAGATTAAATCCAATCAGGTAGTCATTATCTTCCACATCTTCGTCATGAACAACAGAATCTTCTAATTTGATATCCTTGTCAATCAAAAAGTGGATATCTGTCGGAACTTCCTCCAGACAACGGCTGCACGGAATCGACACTCGCAGATCAACATCACCCTGGATAAGCAGCCGCTTGTTCTCCCGGTTTGCGATACGCAGTTCTATCGGTGCTGCACTGATAATAGGAAATTCCCCTAACTTTGATATAAAAGACGTAAGTTCAATCTGAACCTGCTTTGTTTCTTCCTTGTTTTCACAAGATAAAATGTCTGAAATATCTATAATCACGGCATTCTCCTATATCTTTTTTTGTGAATCAAACCTTTTATCTAGGCTTTTCACACCTAAATGATTATACATAGTGAAAACAGGTTTGTCAAGTATTTTTTCTTGACAACCCTGTTTTTTTATTTTTCATCGTCTATGAACCTCAAAGACCCGCTGTTTTGCCTATTTTACAAGTGCAACCGTCTCTCTTGCGATTGCAAGCTCCTCGTTGGTCGGGATCACACAGACTTTTACTTTGGAATCTGCTGTGGAGATCACTTTTTCCTCTCCGTGTACTTCGTTTGCCTGTGCATCTACTGTAATTCCAAGATATCCAAGATACTCAAGTACCTTTGCTCTGACGATCGTTGTATTTTCTCCGATACCTGCAGTAAATGCAATCGCATCCACACCATTCATTGCTGCCACATATGCACCGATATATTTTGCAACACGGTAGCAGAATACGTCGATAGCACCGATTGCAAGCTCATTTCCTTCATTGGCTGCAGCCTCAAGATCACGGAAATCACTTGATAATTTTGATAATCCCTGTACACCTGACTTTTTATTCAAAACATTCATGACACCTTCGATATCTAAGTTCTCTTTCTTTGCAATGAACTCCATGATTGCCGGATCAATATCGCCGGAACGTGTTCCCATAACAAGTCCCTCTAAAGGTGTAAGACCCATGGATGTATCTACACACTCACCATTTAATACGGCACTGATAGAAGCACCATTTCCAAGATGAGCCACAATGATCTTAGAATTTTTCAGATCCATTCCAAGGAATTCAGCAGTACGTTTTGATACAAAACTGTGGCTGGTTCCATGGAAGCCATATCTTCTTACTTTGTACTTTTCATAGTATTCGTATGGAAGACCATAAAGGAATGCTTTCTTTGGCATTGTCTGATGGAATGCTGTATCAAATACACCTACCATCGGTACGTCTGGCATCAGTTCTTTACATGCATCGATACCGATCAGGTTTGCCGGGTTGTGAAGTGGTGCAAGGTCATTGCACTCTTCGATTGCTTTTAATACTTCCGGTGTTAAAACGATAGAAGAAGCAAACTTCTCTCCACCATGTACAACACGGTGACCAACTGCATCGATCTCGGAAAGACTCTTGATTGCACCTGTTTTCTCATTTACCAGTGCATCAAGTACCATCTGGATTGCCTGTTTGTGCGTCGGCATTGCTGCTTCTGTGATCTCTTTGTCTAATCCGGTCTTCTGGTATACCAGTCTTCCGTCAATACCGATTCTCTCGCAAAGTCCTTTTGCTAATACTGCTTCACTGTCAGAATCGATGAGCTGATATTTCAGTGAAGAACTTCCGCAGTTTACTACTAAAACGTTCATATTTTCCTCCCATGCCCTGCCTGCTTTCGAATGGCAGTTTTCTTTTCTTATATAAATGATAAATGGGCAGTCCGACCGATACGAACCGCATATAATTCTAGTATACGCCTCTAACTCTGTTCGCACAAGGTGTTTAAAGTGAGATTTTTTGTACAAAATGAAAAACAGGTTGACAGAATTTTAACGTTATTTTTTTAACAAATCCCAGACATTCACATTTGCGAAAAAAATCTGTGTATGGTAGTCTGTAATCATGCTGTTACACGCAGAATCTGTGCTTACACCCAAACCTGAGATACAGATGGAATCAGGATTTTCAAAAAATGGTCAGAAATGGAGTATCTTATGAAAACAATCGGAATCATTGCAGAATACAACCCTTTCCACAACGGACATGCCTACCAGATTGCAGAGTTAAAACGAAAAACAAATGCTGATTTTGTCGTCATCGCCATGAGCGGTGACTTTGTCCAGAGAGGAGCCCCTGCCATCATCGATAAATATTGCAGGGCAGAAATGGCGCTTTTATGTGGTGCGGATCTTGTCATCGAACTCCCGGCTGTCTGGGCAGTCTCCTCCGCGGAGGATTTTGCCATGGCAGGTGTTACCCTGTTTGATAAAATGGGCTGTATCGACGGGATATGCTTTGGAGCAGAATCCGACCAGCTCCCCCTGCTTAAGAGCATTGCCGGTGTTCTTGCAGAAGAACCGGACATTTACAGATCTGCGCTTTCTTCTTATTTAAAAAAGGGACTGGCATTTCCGGCTGCAAGAGCTGCTGCGCTTTCTGATTATTTTAAGAGCACCGGAATGAATTTCCTCATTTCCATATTAGATACTCCGAATAACATCCTCGCGGTCGAATATTTAAAGGCACTGAAACGGCGTAATTCTGCCATGACTCCAATCCTGATCCCGCGGGCGGGGAGCGGATATCATGATACCACGATCAACACACCGACAGCTTCTGCCTCCGCCATCCGCGCGGCAGTTTCTAATGTTACACCATCGGATAATCATACTTTCCATTTTTCATCTGCAGATTACGGTTCACAGAGTATTCATTCCAGCCGGCCACATCTTTCGGAAATTGCATCTTCGATGCCGGAACCGGCTTTTGCACTGTTTCAAAAGGAGATCACATCCGGCAGACTTATGGATGCTGATGACTTTTCCTCCATTCTTGGCTACCGGATCTTATCGTGCATCAAAAAGGAATTAGAAAATATCTATGATATGACACCGGAGATTGCAAACCGCATAATAAAGAACAGATATCATTTTTCCTCTTTCACACAGTTTTGTGCACAAAACAAGAGCCGCGATATCACCTACACACGCATGAACCGGATCCTTCTGCATCTGATCCTTCAGATGACCCAGACGGATGTGAAGCAATATAAGGAGACTGATTACATCCCTTACCTGCGAATCCTCGGTTTCCGCAAAGATGCTTCCGCCCTGCTTTCTGCCTTAAAAAAATCCGCAAAAGTACCTGTCATCTCTAAGCTCTCCTCTGCCCTGCGCACACTTGACGGAACTGCAAACCAGATGCTGAAACAGGATATTTTTTCTTCTGAGCTCTACGAACAGCAAAAAACAGGAAAAACGAAAAATCGTTTTTCCTGTCCTGAATGCAGCAAAGAAATCATCCGTGTCTGATCAATGATGGAACAGACGGATTCCGGTAAATGCCATTGCCATATTGTATTTGTTACAGGTTTCGATAACATTGTCATCACGGATGGAACCACCCGGCTGTGCCACATATGCCACACCACTTCTATGTGCACGCTCGATATTATCCCCAAATGGGAAGAATGCATCAGATCCAAGCGCCACATTTGTGTTTTTATCTAACCATGCACGTTTTTCCTCTGCGGTAAAGACCTCCGGTTTTACCTTAAAGATGTTTTCCCATGCACCGTCAGCTAAGACATCCATGTAATCCTCACCAATATAGAGGTCGATCGCATTGTCCCTGTCAGCACGTCCGATCTTGTCGAGGAACTGCAGTCCTAATACCTGTGGAGACTGACGCAGCCACCAGTTATCTGCCTTTTGTCCTGCAAGTCTGGTACAGTGGATACGGGACTGCTGTCCTGCACCGATACCGATCGCCTGTCCGTCTTTCACATAACATACAGAATTAGACTGTGTATATTTTAAAGTGATCATTGCGATTGCAAGATCTCTTTTTGCAGCATCCGGAATTTCTTTATTCTCAGTTCCCACATTGTCAAAGAAATGATCATCGATCACTAATTCATTTCTTCCCTGCTCAAAAGTGATACCAAATACTTCTTTGTGTTCAATTGGTGCCGGCACATAATTTGGATCGATCTGGATTACATTATAATTGCCTTTTTTCTTTGCTTTCAAAATCTCTAATGCTTCATCTGTATAGCCCGGTGCAATAACACCATCAGATACTTCTCTTTTGATGATCATTGCGGTTGCCTTATCGCAGACATCAGACAAAGAAATAAAATCGCCAAAAGATGACATACGGTCTGCGCCTCTTGCTCTCGCATATGCATTTGCAAGCGGTGTAAACTCCATATCCATATCGTCAACCCAGTAAATCTTACGCTCCACATCGCTGAGTGGAAGTCCTACTGCTGCACCAGCCGGTGATACATGCTTAAAAGATGTGGCTGCCGGAAGTCCGGTTGCCTTTTTTAACTCACTGACTAACTGCCAGCCGTTAAATGCATCCAGAAAATTGATATAACCTGGTTTTCCGTTCAATACCTGGATCGGCAGTTCGCCGTTTTCCATATAGATTCTGGATGGTTTCTGATTTGGGTTACAGCCATATTTTAATTCTAATTCTTTCATAATTTCTCCTTTAAATTTCTCATTGATCTGTGAAATTCATGCTTCTTTGCCGCATCTTGCAAGCCTGATGCCGATTATTTATTTTTATTGACGATTCTGCTCTCGTAAGCTCCGGTCGCAATATCAATATAACGGACAAATAAAGAAACTTTGTTGTCCTCATTTAAGTTTTCCCATACAAATGAGGTGAACGCATCAATGTCGCCCTCGATTGCAACCGGTGCCGGCTCTCCCTCAAAACTTGGCAGCGGATTGCCATCTCCCATATAAGTATGGATAAAATGAGCCTCACCTGCTTTCGGATTCTCATAGGCAAATGTATAACGGTTACAGGAGGACGGATCCCCGTTGTTACTCTTTAAAATAGACATTGCGTAGTTGAATTTTCCGTTTTCAATGTGCATAATACCTGAGATTCTCGGTGTATAGTTTGGAGCATCCGGCTCAAATTCTCTTGTGCGCAGCGCCTGCTCAAAAGTCTGCTGTTTATCCATCAGTTCGTAAATTGTGTCAGTCTGGTCTCCGTTTGTCACGATCGTTTTATTGCCAAGCACACGGACAGGTGCATAGATAATCAAGCTCGGATCTGTCAGTTTGGAAGGATCAAAAGCCTGCGTGCGGATTCCCTCTCCATCCTCAACAAAAACACGGTTTCTGCTGTTCTCACTTCTGCCCATAATAAAATAAGCAGTGATGGCATGTTTTCCGTCTGCAGATTTTCCGATAATGATTCCTCTTCCAGGATAGGAATTGCCTGAAAGTTCATTTTTTAATGACATTTTCTCCATGATTTCCTCCTTCATGTGTGCGGTTTGCTGTTTTTCTTTATCTTATCATTTTGATCCTGTTTTTACAATTATTAGCGTCATGAATTTATTTACTTAATTTTATAAGTTTTGTTAATATATTTATTTATAAAAATAACCGCCCAAACCTAATATAACCACCTTGTACTGGACTTCCAGTGAAAGGAGTACATATTACAAGTTAAGCGGTCATTTTACCAAATCCATCAAAATTGCTTCTGCCCTCTGTTTCCATGTATGTTCCTGCACAGCACTCTCATATCCCCGCTCTGCGATTTCCATACATTTCTCCGGTTTTTCCAAAAGCTTTTTCACCAGTTCAGGCAGTTCTTCACGCTTCTCCAGCGAATAGAAAACCAGTTCTTTTTTATCCGTAAAGTTCTCCCGAAGATATCTGCTGTCATCGGTCAGCGAAAGTGTATGCTGCAGCATCGCCGTAAATACGCGGTCGTGCGTTCCATCTTTAAACCATGGCATGACATTCAAAGAAATCCTTGCATCTGCGATTGCCTCCGCGCAGGTCACAGAATCCACTTCCCTGCCGTTTTTTATAATGTAGTCATGGCTGCTACAGTCTAATTTCTCCCAGTTGGCGCCAAACACATGTACCGGGATTTTATGCTCCGCAAGACATTTTATGATCTCCCCGCGGAAATAACTCCGCATACAGATATCGATGAACACCATTCCTGCGATCGCCGCGCGAAGCTCCTCATCCGGCACTGCACCCAGTTCTTTTCTGATATGTGCCTCTAACATCCGGTCGATGGACACCGCCGGATGTGCTTTCATATCCTCCAGAATCTCATAATAAAATGTCCGATATTCCGCACCCTGCCTGTCGATTTCCCGGTAAAGGTGTTCCACCGGTGTATAGTTTCCGGTAAATACAATGTCGTATTTCCGTTTCTGATACGGTATATTTTTATGTTTCTGTTTTTGCCCATGGCAGCCTTCTATTGGGGAAGGTACTTCCCGCTCTAAGATACAGTTTCCCGCCAGCGGCAGAAACTCCACCGGCAATGCCGGGTAAAAGCGCTTCATGTATGCCACATGTTCTCTGTCAATACAAAAAACACGCATTTCCGGCACCGGAGGCTTTGCCAGTTTTGAATGATAATACAGTGGATGATCCACCAGGATATTGATGCACGCGATACCTTGGTTTTCCCAGATATAACGCCCGTTCTCTTCGATAAAGACCTCTTCCCCGGAAAGTCCGATAAAATTAAACGTACACAGTACCGTTTTCTCTGGCACGGCAAACCGGCTGATGCCATCTACCGTATTTACCAGATCATCGTAATCCACAAAATAGGTGTCATGCCCCATCTCCTGAAACGTTTCTGCTAACTGTTCTGAAAAATATCCTAGTGTTTCCACTGCATTTTTTATTAAAATCACTTTCATGTTTGCCAGTGATCCGCGCAGTTAGTTTTTAAAGCTGTGGATCGGTGCCGGGATTCTTCCGGTACGGTTAATAAAATCATCACAGGAATATTTGTTGACCGGCATGATCGGCGCATAACCGAACAGACCACCAAACTCTACGGTATCGCCAACGCCTTTTCCAATTACCGGGATCAGACGTGCAGCTGTTGTCTTCTGGTTTACCATACCAAGTGCCATCTCGTCTGCGATCATACCGGAGATCGTGGTTGCCTTGGTATCTCCCGGAATTGCGATCATATCAAGTCCTACAGAGCAGACACAGGTCATTGCCTCTAATTTTTCCAATGTGATAGCACCAGCCTGTACGGAATCGATCATTCCCTGATCCTCACTGACCGGAATGAAAGCGCCGCTTAAGCCGCCGACATAGGAAGATGCCATAACGCCGCCCTTTTTGACCTGATCATTTAACATGGCAAGTGCTGCAGTTGTTCCCGGTGCACCTGCATATTCCAGACCGATCTCGCAGAGGATATCTGCGACGGAATCACCGATGGCCGGAGTCGGAGCAAGGGAAAGGTCAATGATACCAAACGGAATTGAAAGACGTCTGGATGCCTCCTGTGCGACTAACTGTCCGACTCTTGTTACCTTAAATGCGGTCTTTTTGATGGTCTCGCAGAGTACCTCAAAATTCTCGCCACGCACTTTCTCAAGTGCTGTCTTTACAACACCCGGTCCGCTGACTCCGACGTTGATCACTGCATCAGCCTCTGTCACACCGTGGAAAGCTCCTGCCATAAACGGGTTGTCATCCGGTGCGTTGCAGAATACAACCAGCTTCATACAATCCACAGAATCACGGTCTTTTGAGCGCTCTGCAACCTCCAGCAAAATCTCTCCCATCAGACGCACCGCATCCATATTGATACCGGTCTTTGTGGACGCAAGGTTTACGGAACTGCAGACACGGTTCGTCCGGCAAAGTGCTATCGGGATAGAACGGATCAGCATCTCATCTGCTTTTGTCATGCCTTTTGATACCAGTGCGGAATAACCGCCGATCAGATCTGCACCGATTGCTTCTGCAGCACGGTCCATTGTATCTGCGATCGTTGCAAAATCTTCCGGTGTCTTGCAGGCTGCACCACCGATCAGTGCAATCGGAGTAACGGAAATACGTTTGTTGACAATTGGGATACCGTATTCAGCTTCGATCTCCCCTGCAACTTTTGCAAGATCTTTGGCAACTGATGTGATACGGTTATAAATGTTCTCATTTAATTTTTTCAAATCGGAATCAATGCATGAAAGCAGGCTGATACCGATCGTAATGGTGCGGACATCAAGGTTTTCATGTTCCACCATGTTGTTGGTCTCTTTTACTTCAAATATATTAATCATTGCCGCTTTCCTCTCTAAATACGATGCATTTTTTCAAAAATCTCAGCTTTCTGGCACTTGATGGATACACCGATCTGTGCACCGATCTCATCGAGATCTTTCTGACAATCCACAAATGATCTGGTTGATTTATTCATGTCAACGATCATCATCATATTGAAATATCCGGAAACGATTGTCTGTGAAATATCAAGTACATTGACGCCATTTTCGGAAAGATAAGTACATACTTTTGCAATGATACCAACCGTATCTTTACCCACTACTGTAATAATTGTCTTGTCTGCTGTGTTCTCCATCTCTGCTCTCCTCACTTTTCTGCTTTACTAAATCAGCGCAAATCTATTATCAATCATCATATCATACATGTTTTATAATTTCCACTGTTAAATAGATGCACATTTATAACTTTTTCTACTAAGCTTCATAAGCGGCCACACTCTGTAAAAAAATATTGTCATATATAATAGAATACGTGTTTCGCGAACATTCTATTATCATAAACTAAAAAATGATTCTCTCCGACGGCGCGTCCCGCTTTGCCACATACATTGGGAAATCATCGCCTTTATATGGATTTTCTCCCATCGTCACCTCTAACCGGACAGTCTCATATGCAAGTTCTGCATAATTATTTTCCTTACTGAGATGCCCTAAAATAACCGTATTGAAATGGTCATGGAGCACTTCTCCCAAAAGCTGACCGGACAGTTCGTTAGAGAGATGTCCTTTTTTCCCAAGAATTCTCTGTTTTAACGGATACGGATAACTTCCAACCTGCAGCATATGTACATCATGATTTGCTTCCAGTAAAAGCACATCCAGATTTTTTATTTTATCAATCATGTTTTCATCATATGTGCCAAGATCCGTCACTACCGCCGCCGTTTTCTCCTCATTTTTTATCTTATAGGCCACCGGATCTGCCGCATCATGTGAGATTGAAATCGGTTCAATCAAAAGATCCCCGATTTCAAAAGGCTGATCCGGCGTGATCGCATGAAATAAAGATTCCTCTATTTTGCCGACTGACTTTGTATTTAAAATAGCATCTATCGTACCCTGCGTGGCATAAATCGGAAGTCCGTAACGCCTGGCGATCACGCCAAGTCCAGAAATATGATCGATGTGTTCATGAGTTACAAGAACCCCCTGCATCTCTTCTGTTTTCAAATCGATCGAATTGAGTCCGTTTTCAATTCGTTTTCCACTGATCCCCGCATCGATGAGTACATGATTTTCATCTGATCCCACACAGATACAGTTTCCACTGCTGCCGCTTGCTATGCTGCATAATTCCATTTTTTTAATTCTCTTTCCATCTAAGTTCGATTGTATCTCCGGTCTTTAAGACTGCAGAATACGATGCATTCTCACCATTTAAATTGGTAATGATTGCTCTGCCATTTGAGGCAGTAAGATCAAATTCGTAGAAATCAAAAATATCTACAAATATATACTGTGGTTTTCCGGTAAGTTTTACCGGCTGGCCGTTGATGTATACCAGAACCATGCTGCCGTCTTCCTCTGCAGCTGGCGAACTGTTTTCTTCTGCTGTAACTTTTTTCACTGCTTCAGCCATGCCGTCAGCATTCTCCTCTGTTACATCTGTTACATCTGTTTCATCCATGCCTGCTGCATTCTCTCCTGCAACAGATCCATTAACGCCTGCTGTACTGTCTGTAATCGTTTTGCTCTCCTCTACCGTAGCGGCATCATCTGTAACTGCAGAATCCTTTTCTTTTGCGCCCGCATTGCCGGCATCGTCTGTATCCTCCGCAGTCACAGCATTGTGTACTTCAGGATTCTGAACTTCTGCGCCATCTGCCTCTGCGCTCATTTCCGTGTCCACAATATCCGGTATCTCTTCTTCCTTATATTCCCCGACAGTCGGTGTTTGAACTTCTTCCTGCTCTACCGGCTGAAAGGACGGTTTGCCATAGGAACGCACTGTCCACTCGATTGTAAAGTTTTCATAGATCAGTGAGTCGAGCGTTGCACGACGGTTGTTTACCAGAATCACATGCTCCACATTCACTTCCACATCCATAAATTCTGCAAGCTGGCCTACTGTGTAAAAGCTTCTTGTTTCTACCTGGTCTCCCTCCTGGATCTGGTAGGAAGGAAACTCTAATTTACCGTTGACCTCTAAGAATTTCGGGCATCTTATAATATTTCCATTAACCACAAAGGCTACGGAATCTGTCGTATATTCCTCTAACTGATCTAATGTGCAGGTTGCCGGCTTGCCAGCCGTAGATGGCTCAATGATAATCTCACAATTCGGCTCTAATGCCGCATTGAGATTTGTTGGTCTGTCATTCATATAAACTGCTGCTGACTCTCCCTGCTCTCCACGAATGATACGTTTTGCTCCATTTACAAAAAATGTAAGTTCCGGTCCACGTTTCGGGAAAAGATCCTCATTCGGAAAACCTGCCTGCAATGCGGCATCCACGATCGTTAATCCATCATTATCATATAATTTGAGGCGCTCTCCATTGAAACGCACCATAATAAATCCGTTTCTCTGTTCATAATAATTCAGACAGATTCCAATCGGCGTAACAAGCAATGGATCCTTCTTGATATCCTGCTGTTCAAATACCACTTCCTGCAGTACTTCTTCACCACGCAGTGCCACTCGTACGTCCGGAAGATCTAATTTCTCTGCAAGCATTTTCGTATAACCATGGATCTTACCGCCACCGCCAACGATAAATGCTGCGCTGACAGTCTGGTCGCCATTCAATTCTTTGATTTTCGCAGCTACCGCAGTCGTCATCTCATCCACTACCGGCGCAGTCAGTTCCCACACTTCTTTTGCCGGAATCTTATGCTCGATCAGCATGATATCTTTATAAGTGATCTCCTCTTCTGTTGTACTCTGCAGCTTGATATATTCAGCCGTTTTAAAATCAACCAGATAATTCTGCACGATCAGTTCCGTTAATTCATCTCCGGCAAGAGGGATCATACCATAGGCAATGATGCTTCCGTCTTTGGTGATGGAAATATCGGATGTTCCCGCTCCGATATCGACTAAAGCGATATTGAGCAGACGATAACTTTCCGGAATTGCGACGTTGATCGCCGCAATAGGCTCCAATGTCAGATTCGCCACTTCAAGCCCGGCCTGATTTACGGCTGCATAAAGTCCATCCACAACATCCTCCGGTAAAAACGTTACGATGATATCTTCACCGATACGGTCTGCCTTGTGGGATTCAATATTAGAAAACGGTTCATCATTCAGGAAATATTTGACTACAGAATAACCAACACAGTAAAACTTATAGTTGGTATCATTCATTTCCTGTAAAATTTTCTGCGCTTTCTCAATTCCAAGCAGATCCAGTGTATGAATGTCTTCCCCGGTAACTACGCTCTCCTCCGGATAATCGTAACTGATACTCGTTGTAACTGTCTTAAGCACACGGCCTGCGGCAGCGATACATACCTCCGTCAGCGTTTTCCCGATCTGTTTTTCCAGCTGTTCTTTTACTTTTCTTATCGTCCCTGATACACGCCCGATATCGTGGATCTGTCCATCTAACATTGCTCTCGTATCATGCTGCATGATATACTGAGCAGTAACGATAAACTGATCTTCGGTACGGTAACCTACCGTTCCTACCACATTTCTCGTTCCAATATCAAGTCCGAACACCAATGGCTGTTCCATGTCTTTTCCGTCGCTCATCTGCAGTATCTCCTACTCATTTTCCATATTTGTGATTGCCAAATCAATCTGCCTTATGGCATCTTCCACCGTTCCATTATTATCGATCACCACTTTACAGTGTTTCCGGTAAACCGCTTCCTGTAACTGACTGTCAAAAATCTGCTGTACTTTCTCCGGGGAATATCCGCGCGATCTCATAAGGCGTTCTTTTCTTATATCCTCTCTGGTATAAATATACCAAAGTTCGTCACAAATTTCATCATAATGTTCTTCAATCAGCAATGCTGCCTCTAAAACCAGGATTTTCAGCACTCCATTTTCCCGCTCTGTATCCGCAACAGTTCTGATATATTTTTTGACTGCCGGATGTACGATTCCGTTTAATGCATCCCGTTTTTTTTCATCTGAAAAGATGACTGCTGCTAACTTTTTCCGGTCAAACGAACCATCTTCATTCCAGATATCCTCATCCGAAAACATGTCTTTTAATTTCTGATAACATTCTGTCCCGGGCAGCATCAGCTCATGCGCGATTTCATCCGCCAACATGACTTTTACACCATCTTTTGTTTCAAGATAATGAAGTATTTCTGATTTTCCCGCACCGACGCCGCCGGTAATTCCGATAAATTTCATCCGTTCCATGCTCCCCGCATCCATTTTTTCTCTCGTACCATCCGGACATATGCAGTCCAACGCATCATCCCTCATAAATGATGACAGATCTTTATTTTGCCTCATACCAGTTTTTGCCGACATGTGCATCAATTTCAAGTGTGACCGCAAGATCTGCCGCTCCATGCATCTCTTCCTCGAGAATCTTTCGAACCGCATCCTCTTCTTCGATCGCCGTCTCCACTAAAAGCTCATCATGCACGGTTAAGATCAGGCGTGACTTTAGATTTTCTTTTAACAGTCTGTCATGCACGCGTATCATTGCGATCTTGATGATATCTGCCGCAGTTCCCTGAATCGGTGAGTTCATGGCAACACGTTCTCCAAAGGAACGCTGCATAAAATTGCTGCTTGAAAGTTCCGGTACCGGACGTCTTCTTCCAAACATCGTCGTTACATAGCCTTTTTCTTTTGCCTCTGCCACAAGCCCATCTAAAAACGTCTTGATCTTTGGATAAGTTTCAAAGTACCGTTCAATATACTCTGCAGCTTCTTTTTTGCTGATGCTTAAATCCTGACTCAGTCCAAACGAACTGATTCCATATACAATCCCGAAATTGACTGCCTTGGCATTGCGTCGCTGCAGGTCTGTCACTTCATCAAATGGAATGTGAAATACCTGGGACGCCGTGATCCTGTGGATATCCTGTGCTTCCCGGTATGCCTCGATCAGCTTTTCATCCCCGGACATATGTGCTAAAACACGAAGCTCAATCTGGGAATAATCGGCATCCATAAACTCAAATCCCTCTTTTGGCACAAATGCCTTGCGGATCAGTCTGCCAAGTTCGATCCTCATCGGGATATTCTGCAGGTTTGGCTCCGTGCTGCTTAAACGCCCGGTAGCTGTGATCGTCTGATTAAAACTGGTGTGGATCCTGCCATCTTTAGCGATATAGTTGACCAATCCGTCCGCATAAGTGGACTTTAACTTGGTAAGCTGACGATACTCTAAAATATCAGAAACGATCGGATATTCCGGTGCAAGGCGGTCTAACACATCCGCCGCCGTGGAATAACCCGTCTTTGTTTTCTTTCCATACGGCATGGACAATTTTTCAAATAAGATCACTCCGAGCTGTTTTGGAGAATTGATATTAAACTCTTCTCCCGCTTCCTCATAGATCTGCTTTTCCAGTTCAGCGATACGCACTGCAAGTTTGTCCCCATACTCCGTGAGCGCCTCCCTGCACGCAATGATACCCTCATTTTCCATATCGGCAAGAGTAAATACGAGCGGCATCTCGATTTCCGTAAACAGATGATCCATGCCCTCTTCCTTTAAGTCTGTCTCCAGCGTCTTTTTCGATGCCTGTGCCACATATGCCATATAGCATACATAATTTAAAAATGCTTCCGGTGCATCTTTCATTGCCTGCTCTATGGTCAGTTTTCCAAGAAGATCTGCCTTTGACGGTATCATCTGTCCCATATAGTCTTTTGCAATATCCTCATATGGATACTCATTTTTCAGCGGATTCAGAAGATATGCTGCAAGCACACCGTCAAAAAGATTCGACAGGCCAATATTGCCGTTTACCTGTCGCTCCAGTAAGCCAAGCGCCGCAAGCTGCGGTTTTAAATCCAGTGTCGCATAGGACGCAGCCTCACTTGTGGTAAACATGGAAAGAATCTGCTTTGCCGGAAGATTTTCCCCTGCTTTTATGAAAAAGGTTTCTTCCTCTCCAGTTGAAATGGCAGCTCCAAGGCAGCACTCCACTGCATCATTTTCTGCACTTTCTACGATGCCGGACGGTTCACTGTCTGCCCCCGGCATATCTCCTGCCGCAAACAGATTCATCTGCCCGTCCTCTTCCTCGTGGCTGTCTTTCTTTTTGCTTCCGGGAACAATATAAAAACCACAGCTTCTGCCACGAAGCTTCGCAAATACTTTCTCTGCCTCCTTACGGTCTTTCACAAGTTTAAAATGTTCTGCCGCCTGATTTTTTGGAGTTTCCACCGCAAAACGATTCAAAAGATTTTTAAACTCTAACCGTTTGCAGAGCAGGTATGCCTCCTCCGTGTACAGGCTGGAAATACCATTAAGTTTTGCACCGGAAAGATCATAATCAATGTCCGCATGGATCTCGATCGTCGCAAGCGTCTTACTCATCTGTGCCAGGTCATAATACTCTTTTAAATTTTTGCTTGCACGGGGTGGCTTTAATTCGTCCACATGTGCATAGGCATTTTCAACACTTCCATACTGTGCAATGATTGCTGTTGCCGTCTTTTCACCGATTCCCGGTACTCCCGGAATATTGTCTGCCGTATCCCCCATCAGCGCCTTGACATCGATAAACTCGATTGGCGTCACCTGATATTTTTCCTTTACCTCAGCGGCATTGTAATCCTCGATCTCCGTGCCTGTGCGCTTTGTTTTCGGGATACGGATCTTAATATGATCCGTTGCAAGCTGTAAGAGGTCACGGTCACCGGATACCACTGAAACTGTCAGCCCTTTTTGTTCACTCTGTTTTGCAATGGTTCCAAGCAGATCATCAGCCTCATAGCCGCCTTTTTCGATCGTAGTGACTCCCATCGCTTTTAACATTTCTTTCATGAGCGGAACCTGTTCCCGCAGTTCCTGTGCCATCGGTTTTCTCGTGCCTTTGTATTCTGCGAACATTTTGTGGCGGAAAGTCGGTTCTGACACATCAAATGCAACCGTAAGATAATCCGGCTGCTCTTCCTCTAAAATCTTGAACATAATGTTTAAAAAACCATAGACCGCATTCGTGTGTAATCCTTCCGAATTTGTCAAATCCGGGATTCCGAAAAATGCCCTGTTCAAAATACTGTGCCCATCAATCAATACCAGCTTTTCGCCCATTATTCTCTCCATTCTTTGTCTGTTAGATTGCTCTTGTGTAGCGTTTCAGCCACTCATTTTCTTCCGCCGTCATATACGGAGAAATGGTATCATATACCATCTTATGATAATCATTTAACATTTTCTTCTCACGCGCACTTAATAGATCCGGGTCAATCGCATCGAGATCGATCGGTGCATAGGTGATATTCTCAAATTCCATGAACTGTCCATATTCGTTTTTTTCTGCCTTACGGCATACCAGTTCATTTTCGGTACGGATTCCGTATTTACCCTCTAAGTATACACCCGGTTCATCTGTCGTAATCATGCCCTCTTCTAAGACACCATTGTCATGACGCTCCGGCACCACTCTCCAACGGAAACCATTCGGTCCCTCATGTACATTTAACACATAACCAACGCCGTGTCCGGTGCCGCATTTATAGTCAATGCCCATCTCCCAGAGTGGACCGCGGGATAAAATATCCAGGTTCAAACCGGTACATCCATATAAAAACTTCGCATGCGCAAGGTTCATATTCGAACGGCAGACGGTCGTAAAGTGCAGACGCATCTCATCTGTGATCGGGCCAAGTGCCATGGTTCTTGTGATGTCTGTGGTTCCCTCAAAGTAATGTCCGCCGGAATCCACAAGTAAAAATCCCTCCGGTTTTAACTCAGCGTCTGACTCCGGTGTTGCAGCATAATGCATCATCGCCGCATTGGCTCCGTAAGCACAGATCGTGTTGAAACTTAACTCAATAAAGTTATCCTGCTCTCTTCTTCTCGCCTCAAGATAGTCAGAAGCAGAGATCTCCGTCATCGGGATCTTTCCGATATTGGTCTTGAGCCAGTACATAAATTTGGTAAAGGCAACACCGTCTTTTACATGTGCAGCTCTGGTGTTGTCTACCTCCGTCTTATTTTTTACAGCTTTCATAAGTTCCGTCGGGTTTGGTTTGTCCACAACTTTGATTGCTTTATCAAGACTGTTCACGATACGGTAGTTGACCGTCCCGCGGTTCATCAGCACGACTGCGTCTGCCGGAATCTCCGGTACATAATCGTAGATCGCATCATACGGCTTTGTCGTGATATGGTTTTCCTCCAGGTAAGCACGGATTTTATCATCCACTACTTCCTCCTGTAAAAACCAGATACACTCTGTCTCGTTCAGCACAAGATAGGATAATACGACCGGCACATAATCAATATCGTTGCCGCGGATATTTAAAAGCCATGCGATATCGTAAAGAGATGTCAGAATATGAACATCTGCACCGTTCTCCTTCATAGCTTTCCTAAGATCTGCGATCTTATCCGCAGTACTCTTTCCGGAATATTTTTCCTCCAAAATAAATAAAGGCTGTTTGGACAATGCCGGACGATCCTCCCAGATCAGATCGATCAGGTCTTCTGTCACATGCATGGACACATTTTTTTCTGCTGCAATCTTTTCCAGTCTGCCGCCCCAGGTACCGTTTACAACACGTCCGTCAAATCCGAGACATCCGCCCTCTTTTAATCGATCCTTTACAAATTCATCGACTGTCGGCACGCCCTCTTCGCCCATGCGGTAGAGTGTGACTGTGCTGTCTTTCAGCTGATTCTCTGCCTGTACAAAATAGCGTCCGTCCGTCCAGAGCCCTGCCTCATCCAAAGTGATAACGGCAGTTCCCGCAGAACCGGTAAATCCGGTAATAAACTTTCTCGCCTTAAAATGATCTCCTACATATTCTGATTCGTGAAAATCAGCAGTCGGCACAACGTATACCGTGATGCCTCTCTTTTCCATCTCCGCACGCAGTGCCTTTAATCTTTCCTGTATCATTCTTTTATTTCCTCTTTCTTATATATTTCTAATATCACACCCGTTTGTCAGGCATCCGTATACTCAAAGAACTTCGTATCGATCTCCGGGTAAGAACGTTTCAATGAGATCGGTCTTCCGGAACGGTTCAAAAAGCAATGGGAACTCTTTCCGGTCGTGCGGAGTTCTCCGGTCTCCTTGTCCGTCATCCGGTATTCCACATCCATCTTGATACCATTATAGCGTGTGATCTTCGTCTCGATCACGACCGTATCATCAAAATGTACCATACTGTGATACTCGCAGGATACAGAGAGCACCGGACTGATAATCTCCATCTCCTCCATCTGTTTATAGCTGAGTCCGATCTGATCCATCAGATCCATCCTCGCTTCTTCCATCCATTTGATATAATTTGAATGATGGATGATTCCCATCTGGTCCGTCTCATAATATTTTGCATGATGCTCATATGGGCGGATTTTGATTTCATCGGCATTTTCATTATAAATTTCTATCTCTTTGTCTGACATATAAATCACTACCTTTCTCAAACTCCTCCAACGTATAGTATCTCACAGAAACGTTTTAATTTCAATGGTGCCTTTTTATCCATGCGATCAGTATCACGATCAGAATACAGGCAAGGGAAACCCCGGCTCCCACCATAAATCCCGGTGTCTGGTAGCGCAGCTCGACCGTATGTGTTCCTTCGGTAAGATATGTGCTGATAAACGCCTCACCAAACACTTCCGGATCCGTCTGTTCTCCATCAACATATAATTTCCATCCGGCATCATCCGCCACCGCAAAAATCAGTCGTCCTTCTTTTTTCACATCAATGGTTCCAGTGATTTTCGTATCGGAAAAGGAAGTCATCTCCATCGTCTGCTCATTTAACGTCTGATAAGCCGTATCTGCAGCATCGAGATTCAGGGCATATGCCGTAATATTCACTCTTTCTTCATTACTGTTTTTAATCCTCACTTGTGTGCCTGCCGTACAGTATCCAAGATCAAGTGTATAGCCATGCGAAACTTTTGTGAAAGACTTTGTCCTGCCGTCACTGATCTCTTCCGTCATGCTGTCCACAGTCGTCGATTCATAGGTTGCAAAAATGTATGCATCCTCCTGCACGTCAATCGTTGATTCCCCGACCACAGATTCGGACGGGATCTCCGTCAGCATCGGCTCATCTGCACCAAGAAGCTCTGCAAGTCTGTTCTGTGCCTCAATTTCATCTAAATCAGAATAATCCCACGCATCAATCACATCCTCATCCATCATAAAACCAAGTGGGAGCACATATTTATTTTCGTAAAGATACGTATTTCCGCTCTCTGCCACAAGAGTGCGGATCGGGTTTGCTTCCATTGCGTTATCAGCGATCACATAGCGCAGGGACATCATTGCTGATAACAGCGGTGTTGCCCCGTTTACACAGTAGAAATTCTTGCCGCCTTCCATTCCGACTGCCTGGTAAAAATGACTGACATCCAGATTCATCAGCGATGAAAACTGCGTTGCGGAACGATATCCATACAGCGCCGCATCATTTTTCGTTTTGCGCTCTAATTCTTCCGTGCGGTAAAATAATATGCCCTTATCCTGTGCCTGATTTTCCGCCTCTGCAAGCACTGCATGATAGTCATCCATGGATTTCACATAGGCAGTCCTGCTCGTCGTATCAAATCCGGTCACATTGTAGTTAAAAAATAATTCTAAAAGCATCGCTGCGCAGCCAAACGAGAGCATGATTTTTTTCAGTTCTTCCCTGGTCGCCTTTTTGATCTTTCCAATCTTTTTTACCACATCTTCCCGGATACATTCCTCCGCATAAAAATAGATCAGCAGCACCACAATATAGCTGCCCAGAAATACATAAGTTGCCGTTGCCGCGCTCTCTCCTAAGATCGTCCCATCGGAAAAATGATAGGAAACTGCCATCAGACCAACCGATGCCACTCCCGCTGCGATCACATCTAAAAATCTCGTTCCTTTGAAATGCAAAAATGCCTCGTAGGATACCGCAAGCATCAGAAATGCATATAAAAAGGTCTGTCTGCCCGGCAGGGAATCCGGGAAGTGCATGCCATGCCAGATGAAATCAAGTATATTATTCGAAAAACTGATGACAAAAAATGCTGCCAGAAGTCCGCGTGAAAGCTTCTTTTTCCAGGAGATCTCACGGTTGAAAAGATACAGTACAAACAAAAGAAGCACAAATACGCCACAGTAAATATTCGGCCAGTGGTCTTTGCCCGTATAAGGTTCTGTCATCACCGAGTGTCTCCCCAGCTCTGCAATGATGTTAAAATACCATTCCATTGTATCCGGAAATGAAATATTCTGTGAGCCGCTCGCTCCAAGGGTGATCGCCTCAGGAATGATCAGTATCGCTCCCGTCCCGCCCGCCAGAAGGGAATAAATTGCGAAACGGATCCACGCACCGATCCCGGTCTCTTTATTTTCCAGCCATGTGATCACAAACCAGATCACCTGAAAAATGCAGACCATGATCGCAATGTAATAATTACTGATAATGCATAAAGACAGTGAAATATAATAAAGCAGTACTTTTTTCTCTTTGATCAGCTGTTCGAGTCCAAGAACGACAAGTGGTGCCAGCATCATGCAGTCTAACCACATGATATCCCATGCATAGGCTGCTGAGAATCCGCACAACGCATAGGCTGTTGCAAAAATGCTGATTGCAGCATGATTTTTTTCAAAATGTTCCTTTAAATAATATCCGAAAAACAGTCCCGCCAATGAAATTTTTAAAATCACAAGCAAGGTCATAAATTCGATCACATGATTCTGCGGACAGAGTAGCAGCAGCCAGTTTAAGGGACTTGCCAGATAATAGGCGTACAGTGAAATAAAATCTGCTCCAAGTCCGATATTCCAGGAGTAAAACATGCTGCCGCCATGCTTGATCTTATCCATCAGCTCCGTGAAAAACGGGCAATACTGATGATACATATCGATATGTAAAATACACTGCTCTCCAAACGGATAGACGTCATGAAGAATGCAGATCACAGTCAGAATAAAAAACGGCAGAAAGAACGACGCAATAAGCGGCATTCTTTCTTTCCACAACTGATTTTGGAGTTTCTTTTCTCTTTTCAAAACAAAACCTCTCTTTTTATCATTTCCTAATTAACAGTTCCATGATCAAACAGTTCATAATACTGCAATTTCCGGTAAATATCCATCTCATCTTTTTCATCCGAGGCGCGGACTTCACTGCCATCCGCTTTTACTGTACGCACCGCGGAAATAACCGGGTATTCTGATTTTAAATGTAACAGATACGAACGATATTCATCCAATGGAACACCGGCGCGCTCTAAGACTTCCGCTGCCAGATAGTTCACGCTCGTGTCTGCACCCGTTTCCTCTCCAATATCATAGTTTGCCCACACCACATAAGGAACCTGATAACGCAGTTTCTGCTGTTCCTCTGTCAAGTGATTCCAGGACATCCCGTTCTTTGCAAGAACCGTAGATGCAACGGCATCACTCGGCTGATGATCTCCGAAAAAAACGATCACTGTTTTTTCATCTGCCTCTTCAAAATAGGAGATCAGATGTTCTAACGCGGAATCGGAAAGTTTTACCAGGGATAAATACTGCTGCAGTGAAAAATTTGTAGAATCTTTCACCGAGATATCCGGTGTAAAATTGCCGTACTGATCCTGATATCCACCGTGATTTTGCATGGTCACATTAAACACAAACAGCGGCGCATCCTTTTCCTTATTTTCATAAAATTCAATAATCTTATCCACACAGCTCTCATCGCTGATATACTGTCTGACATACTGCGGATTCACATAATCATCTTTAAACACGCTCTCATTAAATCCCAGCATCGGATAGACCGTATCGCGTTCCCATCCGCCGGCATTGTAAGGATGTGTCGCAATGGTCTGATATCCTAAAGTCTTCAGATAATCCGGAAGTGCCTTCAAATCTCCATTGATGTACTGCTGATACGGGATGCTCCCCTGCGGGAGGAATGCCATTGTATTGCCGGTCAGAAATTCAAACTCTGTATTCGCGGTATTTCCACCGCAGACAGATACGTTTAACATTCCCGTAACCGTATTTTTCTCCCCCTGCTCTAAGCTGTGGATAAACGGCATGTAATCCTCGTTGGTTTCAAAATCACCTAACACGGACAGATCCGAAAATGACTCATTCATCATTACAATGATATTCGGAAGATCTTCCTCCTTTTGTGTATCGTCTTCTTCTGCCTCAGAGCCTGATTCCTCCGACATTGCACCGCCCTCCCCGTAGGAATCAAGCACCGCCTGTGCCTCAGCGGCGCTGTAATGCTCCGGTTTGTCGATCGACATATAGGCAAGATTCATGACAAATGTGACTGCCATACCATCCACATCCGTCATGTAGACCGGCGTGAACAGTTTATTGTAAAGTCTGTGGCTGTTCTGAAAGTTCTCCTGCTGCAGTGTTCCCGCAAACAATGAAAGAACCACAGCCACCAGCGCTGCCGGAATCAGCCGTTTCCAGAATACCAAACGTGTCACTTTTACTTTTATAAAACGAAATAATACGATTGCTGCAAAAAATACCAGTGTCACAACGACCATGCGCGTATCCGGCATAAAATCATAATTATCTGCAACGCTCGCAGCTGTTTTCCAGGAAAAAATATCCCACGGCACAATCGGATTCGTCCGGAAACGCACCACATAACTGTTCGCAATTCCATAAATCATTGCTGCAATGTATACGATCCGGTGCGCAGCCTTTAATTTTCCCGTCAGCACAAACAGGAAAACTGTTACCAGTTCAAACAGCACGATATTAAAAAACTGTGCCCACGGACGTACCACTGCAAATGGATTGTGCGAATAACACTCCATCAGATAAAAACAAACTGCCGGCGGTAAAATGACAAGCAGTAATGTAACAATCCCACTCCCTGTCTTTTTTAAGATATCTGTTTTCCTGTCCGTCTGTTTTGCCCTGTCCGCCTTTCTCTGATTTCTCTGCTCCTTTAATTTTTCAAAAAAACCTTTCGGTTTTGTATTTTTTCTTTTTCTGCTCGCATTCATATCAAACCTCACTTCAAAGGGAAAATCTACTTTCCCCGGATCTTTAGCCGAATGATATTTTAGCACATTCCTCATACAAATAACATCCGTTCGTAAAAAATTCATAAATTCCTAAATATTACTGGTTACTGTTCACTCGTACCTCGTTCCAGTAACGGATTTTGCCGATGCTTCGCATTCCAAATCGGCAAAATCTGCTGCCACCACTGTATCATACGGCATTTTCAGTTCAGAAAATGCCTGCCTGTGAACAGTAACTATTACTGCGTATTTTCCCTGAATCTAAATTTGTATGTCTGGATTTTTGCATGTTATGTCGAATCCGGCAGTTATTTTGACGCTTTATGTTAATAAAGTAACAATGTTTCTCCACAGACGTCTTTATTGTCTTGACATTTCAGGGAATATTTTTTAACATAAAACATATATGATGTATCGATTTGAATGGTGTAAAAAGGAAGATGAATATGAATAGCGAAGCTGAAATCACCCGTCTGGCAAAAGAAAATGAAACATTCCAAAAAATCATCGAGACACAGCAACATACGATCAATCTTCTCATTGATCATTTTATTTCCGGTCAGAAAGAAAAAGAGCCAGAAAAGAATTAAGTTATCACTTAAACTTTTCTGGCATAAAAAAGAGCTGCTGACGGGAATCGGACCCGTGACCTCCGCACTACCAATGCGACGCTCTACCGACTGAGCCACAGCAGCATCATGTTTTCTCAACACCTGTATTACTATACAATAGGATCGTCCGATTGTCAAGCATAAAATCCAAGAAATTTTTGTAATTTTTCAAAATATTTATACTTATTCAACATTTCCGGCGGTTCGAAATAACTTTAACCACCTGACAACACCCCCGGATGCGTACAAAATACGCATCCAGGGGTGCTGTTCTTCGGGTCTTCTGGCTACCTGGTGTTCCGCCACCACATCCGTTATGTTCTTCCCGTTTTCGCTTCAACCAGCCTCTCCTTCTTTACATCCGATTCATAATCTTGATGTGTGACTTAAAAAGAGAATAATATTTCATTCCCTTATCCTTGCCATAATGTCCCTGCAATGCCGCTCTTAATGAATTAAGGTTCTTTCTCTTTGTATTTGCTTTATACAAAAACGAAGAAAAATCTTCCGGACAGTCCATTTTCGGATCACTGTAAGCAAATACCGTCTGACAGTAAACATCAAACTTCTCTTCCTCACTGATCGCAGTCTGATTTACACGACAGATTGCATACGAAGAACTGTTTTTTGCCTCCTGATAAAGTTCTTTTCCAATATCTTCACCAAAGAACAATACCAGCGCATTGTGAAAATCTGCAAGCCGATCCTTACTGATGCAGGTAAGCAGACTGCGAATGACATCGTCCTGTTCCTGTGAGATCTCTGTCTTTTCAACTGCTTCCTTACGCGGATCTGTAAATGGCAGTTTCTGATCCGCATTTACAGTTTCATCCGGCCTCATGATTTCATCCGGTATCTCCATCTGGATTTCTCCCGGTTCTGACTGTTCATCTGTTCCTGCAGTTTTTTCCGTCTGTGCCGTTTCTTTTATTTTTGCTGTTTCCACCTGCTCTAGAGTTTCCTCCGGTTCTGCCATTTTATCCGGTTTTCCGGCTTCACCCGGTTCTGCTGTCTCATCCGGTTTTCCGGTTTCACCCGGTTCTGCTGTCTCATCCGGTTTTCCGGCTTTTCCCTGCTCCAACACTCCGGTCAGTTCTGCAGTCTCCATCATTTCTGAGGCTTCATTCAGTTTTGAGACTTCATTTAACTCTGAAACTCCATTCAGCTTTTCGGCCTCACCCGGCTCTTCGCTTTTATCCGTTTCTGTCATCTCATTCATCTTTGCTGTCACAATCTCAGCTTCATCTGCCAGACTTCCAGCCACGTCCCCGGCGTTCTTCTCCTCCGCTTCAAAGAAAATTTCTCTTTCTCCATTCGTCTTTGCTTTTTGCTGCAGTCTGCGGTTTAATTCCTTTCCGCTCAAACGCTGCACCGGCATGTTACGCTGTTTCCAGTAGCGTACGGCTGCATCAAATCCGGTATCATTTGAAACGATCACATAGCTGTTTTCCTGATTCTCACACAACAAGTATCCAAGCTGTGTAACAAGCTGGAAATCCAGTGCATTGCTTCCCTCAAAACATTTTATAAACTCTGCTTCTTTCTCCGTCTCCTTCAGTAACCTCACATTTTCGTAATTCATATGCGGACTTTTCTGCGTATAAAATACGATCACTTCCTCATCGGGCTGTGATGCTACCAGTAACGGCACCCATATATCGCCTACATTCTCACTGTCAACCAAATATATTCTTTTCATCTGATCACCGGCTGATTGAAACAGTTTTATTATAACATAAGACGGAATGAAGCCTCCACTCTTTTTTACAAAATATCAATATATTCTCCTGCAAGCGCTTTGTTCATACTGCGCACTGCACAGAATTTTCCACACATGGAACAGGTGTCCTCATGCTCCGGTTTTCTACTGTTCCAGATTGCTTTTGCGGTTTCCGGATCAATCGCACATTCCCACTGCGCATCCCAGTCTAAGACGCGTCTTGCGTCTGCCATCTTATCATCGATCTCTCTCGCACCACGGACGCCTTTTGCGATGTCTGCAGCGTGTGCCGCGATCTTTGATGCAATGATTCCCTGTTTTACATCCTCCACATTTGGAAGTGCCAAGTGTTCTGCCGGTGTGACATAGCATAAAAATGCTGCTCCGTTTTGTGCTGCAATCGCCCCGCCGATTGCGGATGTGATATGGTCATATCCCGGTGCGATATCAGTGACAAGTGGTCCTAACACATAAAATGGTGCTCCCATGCAGATGCTTTGCTGGATCTTCATATTTGCTGCGATCTGATCCATCGGCATATGTCCCGGTCCTTCTACCATGACCTGTACATCTTTCTCCCATGCGCGTTTTGTCAGCTCTCCAAGTCTTACTAACTCTTCGATCTGACAGACATCGGATGCATCTGCGAGACATCCCGGACGGCAGGCATCTCCAAGTGAAATGGTAACATCATGCTCACGGCAGATTTCAAGGATCTCATCATAATATTCATAAAACGGATTTTCCTCCCCCGTCATGCACATCCATGCAAATACAAGGGAACCGCCGCGGGAAACAATGTTCATTTTACGTTTATGTTTCCGGATCTGCTCGATTGTCTTTCTTGTAATTCCGCAGTGCAGTGTCACAAAATCCACACCATCTTCCGCATGCAGACGCACCACATCAATAAAATCTTTTGCGGTCAGTGTCGCAAGATCTCTCTGGTAATGGATCACAGAATCATAGATCGGCACGGTACCGATCATTGCCGGACATTCTGCAGTCAGTTTTCTGCGGAACGGAATCGTATTGCCGTGGGAAGATAAATCCATGATGGCATGTGCACCCATGTTGACAGCCGCCATCACTTTCTCCATCTCCACATCATAATCCTTGCAGTCTCTCGACACACCGAGATTGACATTGATCTTCGTGCGTAACATTGATCCTACACCTTCCGGATCAATGCAGGTGTGATGCTTGTTGGCGCAGATTGCTACTTTTCCCTCTGCTACAAGCGGCATCAGCTCTTCTACGGTCATGCGCTCTTTTTTCGCTACAAGTTCTAATTCTTTGGTCACGATGCCTCTGCGTGCGGCATCCATCTGTGTGGTATACTGTTCCATACGTTTTTCTCCTTTTTCGCATGGGGGACTGCTTGAACCACTGTCTGGCAAACGAATTCTCCACGTCAAAAAATCTCCTGCCGCAAGCGCGACAGGAGATAGCATCTTCCCAATACGCTCCCTACGACAGTATTAACTGACAGGTTCAAAGAGTCAGGTTTTAACCTTCTCAACCGCAATCCCTCCGGGCATTCTCCCGGACATGCAGTCCCTCTGCGTTGTTTTCTATTAAGTTTTATCGACTTGTTCAGTCTAGCCTAATCTGTGACGGTTGTCAATATTTGTACAACAAAAAAGACAGCCACTGCTGTCTTTTTTAGGAGAAGGTATTTTTACTATGGGGTATAGCAAAAACTATATATAATGTATTGGGGGGTTTTTACAGTGATTATAATAGCATGATTTTCTCAATAAGTGTTCACAAATGTTACAATTTTCTCATTTATTTTTTATGCAATATGCACAGGTATTTTTCGTGACTATCTACAAAAAAGAAGGCGAATCTTCTACATCTTCCCTATTTCAGGATTCGTCTCCCGAATTTTTGCTTTAATACGGGAGAGCGCATTATCAATAGATTTTGGTGATTTTCCCATTTTTTCTGCAATCTGCTGATAATGAAATCCCGCAAGATACTGGTCTAATACTTCCCGTTCCATCTTACTTAAATGCGTCCTGAGCTTCTCCCAGAACTGTGCCACATTTTCCTGATCGATCATCATCTGCTCCGGATTTCCGATTCCGTCCATGGTCAGCGTTTCCGCCAGAGGATATCCGTTTTCACTGTTTTCTGAGTAGAAAGAAACATAGGAATTGAGCGGCGCATGTTTTTTCCGGTTCGACGCCTCAACTGCCTTGTATAACTGTCTCGTAATACACAATTCTGCGAAATGAAAAAAAGATGTTTCTTTCGTATCATCGTAATCTCTGATTGCCTTAAACAGACCGATCATTCCCTCCTGGATCAGATCATCCGTCTCACCGCCAATCAGAAATACTGCATTTGCCTTTTTGCGGACCAGCGGTTTATATTTATCTAAAATGTAATCCATGATCTTTCCGTCCGGATCACCGCTGTTTTTTAATGCCGCAATCAGCTGTTCGTCTGTCAAATCCCGATATGACTCTAACATGTTCCTCCCAAGACTCCTGATACAATATTATCTACCACGGCGTTTTTTTCTACCGTTGCGGTGTTCTCTACCACCTGCGACGTCTTTTATTGCTGCTGTGTTTTTTACCGCTGCGGTGTCTTCTACCGCTGCGGTGTCTTCTACCGCATGCGTTGCCGCACAATCTCATAGGCAAGCACACCTGCTGCCACCGATGCGTTCAGGGAATCGATATCCCCTTTCATCGGAATGGATGCCACAAAATCACAGTTCTCGCGCACCAGTCTGCCAACACCCTCGCCTTCACTGCCGATGACAAGACCGATCGGTCCTTTTAAATCCAGATCATACATGCAGGTTCCATCCATGTCCGCACAGACAAACCACATTCCTTTGTCCTTTAACTCTTTCATTGTTGCAGTCAGATTTGTCACCTTTGCAACCGGTGTATAATTGATTGCTCCGGCGGATGTCTTTGCCACAGTTGCCGTCAGACCGACCGCGCGGCGTTTCGGAATAATGACACCATGCGCACCGGCAAGATTTGCCGTACGGATGATAGCGCCAAGGTTATGCGGATCCTCAATATTATCCAGAATGAATAAAAATGGCGGCTCGCCCTTTTCCTCTGCCAATTTTAGCATATCCTCCACTTCGGCATACTCATATGCTGCAGCAACTGCGATCACTCCCTGGTGTTTTTTTGTCTCAGAAAGCTGATCTAAACGCTCTTTTTCCACAAAATGCACGATCGTGTCATGTTTTTTTGCCTCTCTGACAATCGTGCGCACCGGACCATCCTGACAGCCGTCCAACACAAATAATTTGTCAATTGTTTTTCCGGAACGGAATGCCTCTAACACGGCATTGCGTCCCTCTATTTTCAGCTCTTCGTAGCCCATTACTCTCTCCTTTTACATTTTAAGTGCAAGTTCGTCTACACCGGTCTTTACCAGTTCCACCAGACGTTCAAACTCATCTTTTAAATACAGGTATCCCATCAGCGCCTCAAATCCGGTTGCTTTCCGGTAATCAGACATTGTGGCATTTTTTGCCATTGTCGGCGATTTTGCATTCCTTCCACGACGGTACACTTCTGCTTCTTCCTCCGTCAGCATCGGAAGTAATTTTTCAATCATTTCCGCCTGTGTGTGTGCTTTTACGATCTGGCTTGTCCGCTTGTGAAGTTCTCCTGCTCTCGTGTTTCCTTTTCCTACGACAACAGACCGGATCACCAGATCAAATATTCCATCTCCGATATAGGCTAACGTAAGAGGCGAATATGTCCGGATATCCACTTCACTGATTCCGAACTGTTCTTTGATATAAGAGTCTATTCCTTTCTGCATTGGCATTTCCTCTCTCTCACGCTTTGTGCCAGATCACACCTTCTCGGGTATCTTTCAGTACAATGCCTTTTGCAAGCAGTTCATCGCGGATTGCATCTGCTTTTGCAAAATCTTTTGCTTTCTTTGCTTCCTTTCGTTCTTCAATCTTTGCAAGTACATAGCTTTCTAATTCTGCATCGATCTCCTCTTTTGCATCTGCCTGTGCCGTTGTCAGATTTAAGGATAATACTTTATCAAAATCATTGATCAGCGCAAGTTTTGTCTTATCGTTCATATCATCTTTGAGCAGATCATAAATGATCGTGATCGCCATCGATGTATTTAGATCGTTGCTGATCGCATCCTCAAATTTTGCCTTATAAGCATCAAATTTATCCTGCTGTACTGTTCCCTCATCCTTTAATTCTGCGATTCGTTTGGTCAGTTTTTTATAAGCTGCAGCCATATTATCTAATACTTCATAGGAAAACTCCAACGGTTTTCTATAGTGGGACTGCAGACAGAACATACGGTATACGATCGGATCATACCCCTTTTCCTGCAGCAGGGATACGGTAAGGAAATCCCCTTTGGACTTACTCATTTTTCCGGATTTATCATTTAAATGCTGTACATGGAACCAGTATTTACACCATGTATGGCCAAGGTAACTCTCTGACTGTGCGATCTCATTGGTATGGTGCGGGAAAATATTGTCTACACCGCCGCAGTGGATATCTACATACTCGCCCAGATGTTTCATACTGATGCATGAGCACTCAATGTGCCATCCCGGATATCCAACGCCCCATGGGCTATCCCATTTAAGCGCCTGATCCTCAAATTTTGACTTTGTAAACCAGAGTACAAAATCATTTTTATTTTTCTTATTTACGTCCTCTTCCACATCGTCGCGTACACCGACTAACAGCTCTTTTTCGCTCTGGGAAGAAAATACATAATAATCGTCTAATTTGGATGTATCAAAATAAACATTTCCACCTGCCACATAAGCATAACCTTTTTCGAGCAGCACCTCGATCATATGGATGAACTCCGGGATACAGTTCGTTGCCGGCTCCACAACATCCGGTGTCTTGATATTTAACTTCTTACAGTCACTAAAGAAAGCGTCTGTATAATATTTTGCGATCTCCATCACTGTTTTGTGCTCTCTTTTTGCACCTTTTAACATTTTATCTTCCCCGGTATCTGCATCGGAAGATAAATGTCCCACATCCGTGATATTCATAACACGTTTTACATCATATCCGACATAGCGGAGTGATTTTTCCAATACATCCTCCATGATGTAACTTCTGAGGTTGCCGATATGTGCAAAATGGTATACGGTCGGTCCACAGGTATACATGCCGATCTTTCCATCCTCATGCGGGATCACCGTTTCTACTTTTCTTGTCAGTGTGTTGTAAAATTGAAATTTATTTTCCATTTAAATAATCCTCCTTTAGTTTTGCGGAGCAAAATGCGAATCCTCTGATGAGCAGAGGATTTTACTCCTTGTTTTGCGGAGCAAAATGCAATTTATTTTGTTTTTTGTGCATCAGCACTTAAAATCCGGACTGCCTGCTCTAAATCAAGCACACGGTTGACCAGTTCTGCATTTTCCCTCTGCAGTACAGTAATATCCTCTTTGACCGGATCCGGCAGATGGCACTGATCCATATCACTGCGCGGCATCTTCACATTGTCACGTTTTACGATTCTTCCCGGAACACCAACTACGGTACAGTTTGGCGGCACTTCCTCTATGACCACACTTCCCGCTCCGATCTTGGAATTTTCTCCAACGGTGAAGGAACCGATGATCTTTGCACCCGCACTGATCATAACGTTATCCCCAATCGTCGGATGACGTTTTCCGGTCTCTTTTCCGGTACCGCCTAGTGTCACACCCTGATACAGAGTAACATTGTCCCCAACGATCGCCGTCTCTCCAATGATCACACCACTTCCGTGATCAATAAAAAATCCTTTCCCGATCGTTGCTCCCGGATGTATCTCAATTCCTGTTTTTCTCGCTGCCCGCTGTGAAATAAATCTCGCCCAGAAGAAATGTCCTTTTAAATACAGCTTATGCGCACGTCTGTAGCTCAACATAACCCGAAAACTCGGATAAAGCAATACCTCCATCGGCGATTTGATCGCCGGGTCACGCTCCTTTATCACTGTAAATTCTTCCTTAATATGACTGATGATTCCCAAAACTGGCATCCCCTTTCCTTAACCAAATAATAGAATGTACGCTCCGCGAACATTCCATTATCATGAAAAACGGATCATTTCATCTCTAAGAGACGAAATGATCCGTGGTTCCACTCTAACTTAAGGATCTTTTGATCCTCACTCAATACACTTAACGCGTGTTACTCGTATCCGGATACTGTACTGGCAGACAAACCGTTTCCCCGGACAGGCTCACGGAGGCACTTCGGAAATCTCTTTCTGAAAACTGCTTGCAGCCGATGGCAGTTTCTCTCTGTCAGCACTCTGATTTCTTACTCTTCCCGCTCAACGCCCTTATCATATTTTTACTGGTAAGTTGATTCGCTTACTCTAGTTTATGCACTTACCCCCGATTTGTCAACGGTTTTATTTTTTCTCAGTCTTTTTCTCATTGCACACAACCATTTTCCATGTTACATTATAGATAGTATCCTGTGGTTTCCAGGGGGATAATTTATAACTGATACGAAGGATTTTTTAATATGGAACAGTCAAAAGAAACTTTGCTAATCGTAGATGATTCACGCTTACAGCGTGCCGTTTTAAATGAAATATTCTCTCCGGCCTTCAATATTCTTGAAGTATCTTCCGGTGAGGAATGTCTGCAGATGATCAAAGATAAAAAAAATATGATTGACCTTGTCCTTTTAGATCTTGTCATGCAGGGAATGGATGGTTTCGATGTTTTAAAACACCGCCAGGAAATGCCGAAGTTTAAACAAATTCCAGTCGTGGTTCTGACAACCACCGACACTCCAGAAGTACAGACGAAAGCTTTCGAATTAGGCGCAAGCGACTTTATCAGTAAACCCACTGAACCTGCCATTGCACGTCATCGTATTGACAATATTTTAAAGACGAACCGCAGACTGAATCATATTTTGCAAAAACAGGAAGCTCTGCGGATTAAATCAGAAGTGGATGAGATGACGCATCTGCTGAATAAGGCCACAGCAGAGCACGCCATTTCCCACATACTTTTATCCACTCCGGAAGAATTACATGCATTGTTTGCCATAGATATCGACAATTTCAAAGCTGTCAATGACATCTTTGGGCATAAAATGGGCGATCATACCTGTCTCTTATACACATCTCCGAGCCCACGAGACTCCTGAGCAATCTCTGTCGTAGCCGGTATTCTTGCATCTCATTTTTCCGGTTCCGACATTGTCGGACGCATCGGCGGAGACGAATTTGTTGCTTTTATGCGGGATATAGCTTCCAGACAGGCTGTCTATGAAAAAGCACAGGAACTTTTAGATGCAATTTTAGATAAAGAAGCTTTATCCATTCCTGAAAACGTTACGATCAGTATCGGTATTGCATTCACAGAGCCTTATGAAACTTCCTACACAACACTTTTTCAGAAAGCAGACACTGCACTTGGGAATTCAAAAAAATCCGGGAAACAATGTTTTTCCGAGTATGGTGTTTCTGCACAGAAACCAGACACTGCCATGAAAAATATTTTATTATATACACATTCCAGAAATGTTGCTTCCACTTTAAAATTTGCATATTCTTACCCGGACAGACTCATAAAAGTATCTTCCGTTACGGAAATACGCTATGCCATTATGGATAAAAATAACCATGTTCCTGCCGTTTTCATAGATGTATCCGAAACCGGAGATGATGGCAGGCAATTGTGGGATGAATTAAGTCATGAGTCCTGGGCTTCGTCAACTCCCATTATCGCAATCTGCAAAGAGGGTAATCTGACTCAGATTCGAAATGCCATATTATCTGATCTGATCAATGATCTCATTTTTGAACCGATTGATGTGGAAAGCATAAAAAGACGTATCAAAAAACATCAAACCCTGTAAAAAAACAACGGTCAGATGTTACTTATCATTCATCTGACCATTGTTTTTCTTTCATCCGGTTTCTTTATCTGAACTATTTTTTTATCTGAACTGCTTTTTTCTTTGACCAGTCTGAGTAGATCCTCACTTTTTTTGTACCGGACTTTACTTCTTTATATGTACGTACTTTTACATAATATTTCTTTCCCGGTTTTAATCCTTTGATTTCTTTCACTGTCGTCTTATTACTTTTGATCACAGCCGTCTTCGTATTTTTTTTGCCAAACGATGCATCTGCTGTATATACTATCTCATAGCCGCTCGTCTGTGATGCCTGTTTCTTCCATTTCACAGTCATGGATTTTTTCCCGGATTTTACACTTGAAATAGAAGTTCCCTTTGGACAGATTTCAAATGTCTTTTTCAGTATTCCCGAATAATTTCCCTGAAACTTCACGGTCACTGTTGCTTTTCCGACTTTTTTATTATTCTGATACGAGACTTTATAAAAGCTGCCTGAAATCACTTTTCCCTTATTATCCGTCACTTTGATGGCAGGTTTTTTCGCTTTTCCATCATAACTATAATGATCTTTCGACAATTTTACCGTCTTTGGTGCATTGATTTTCACCTGTTTCAATACTGTTTTGCACAAGCTGCACATGGTCACATTCTTTCCATTGCTGCCCGGTTTTGCAGGTGTCAGTTTTTTCTCCGGTGTATGGGACTTCTTTGCAATTTTTTCTGTATAACTGTCCCCACATGCACAGGAATAAATTTTTTCTCCCTCTTTCATGCAGGTTGCCTCTGTCGTTTTTTTCAACACATAACTGTGTTTGTGCACCGGTTTCTCTGTGTCCGGCTCCGGTGTCTCTGTTCCCGGCTCTTCTGTATCCGGTTCCGGTGCCGGTGTCTCTGTTCCCGGCTCTTCTGTGTCCGGCTCTTTCAGGGCTGGAATCACTATTTTTTCTCTGCTTAACTCCTCATGACATGTGGTGCAATACATTACTTTTTCATAGCTTCCTTCCACACCCACTTTCGCTTCCACGCGATTTTCAGTGACCGGCTCTCCTTTTTTGTGTCCTGATGCTGGAACCGTTATGTTCTCACGGGAAAGCTCTTCCCCGCAATCTTTATCCTTACAATAAACTACCTTATCATAGCTTCCTTTTTGGGTACAGGTCGCAGCTATCTCGTTTTCTTTTACCGGCTCGCCCTCCACATGCTGATGTGATACACCTGGTTCATCTGTGAATATTATTTCCTTTTCCGCCAACACGGTATCTTTCAGTGCTTTTACATCTGCCACAGTATCAAGATCATCAAACGGCTCCGAACATAATAATAAGGTGTATTTTCCTGTTTTCACTTCACCATATGCAATCAGATAATAGCGGTCTGACTCATTTTTATCCACATCCAGATAGATTGGGTTTCCCCAGTCCATTTTCTGTTGAATTTCTTCATCATCACTATTCCAGTCATCAGAGCGGATTAGTATCATATGATTATAAAATCCATAGCCATCATATTCATTTGCAACTTCATCAAACGTGTAATCTTCTCCATACTGATCCTTCCATATCACATCCAGATATGGCGCATCATCAGTTTTATCTGTAATGTCTGCCGGAATATTACCGGTGTAAACATTTTTCGGGCAGGATTTTATCTCGATACTTTCAAGTTCACGTTTCTCCGGTACATAATTGCGATACGCTGTCCATATCCCATTTTTGCAGACCAGGCTATAGTTGTTATTGATATCTTTATCTGATAACACAAAATTTCCTGCTGTTCCGTTCTCTGCTATGATATAGGTATGCTCATTTAAAAGATTACCAGATATAGCATGACTTCCCACCTGAAACTGTGTAACACCGCTTACCTGTCCATTGATCTGAACGTATCCATTTTGATCAAGAACAAGCTTTCCCTTTGCCGCACTGCCACCACTTGTGAAATTGCCCTTTACCTGAGCATCTATTATTTTTGTAAGATCCAGACAACCACCGTTTTTCAGTGTAATATTGTTTAACTGCGCTGTTTCATCTTTCGGCTGCAGTCTTCCTCCTGCCTCTAAAACAATATCTTTAATCCCTGTTGTAACGACACCTGACACAGCACAATTTTTTACAGTCAACACCGTGTTGGCATTTCCTTTGATCCCTGAAATGCTGATCTCATCCGTTCCATTTTGTCCACCTGAAAAAACAAGTGATGCAGATGTTGTGTCCTCTGCCGAAATAATATCCCGCACTTTTGCATCTGCGTCCAGATTTAACTCCACACTCCCCGTATAGGCAGTCCTCTCACCTGCTGACGCTTTATGTCCCATATAGATATTCTGGAACATTGTATCACTGTTTGCATTTACAACTGTGAGTGACGCTTTCGTCCCCACCGCTGTATTACTGTGATATCCTCCTGCATAGATGGTTGGAAGAAGTTCTTTTTCTGTGCCGCCAAAACCACCCAGGCTGGCGTCCCCTCCTCCCGGCAAATATGTTTTTACATTATCCAGTGTAAGGCTGTGCCCTGCAAGAAAAATCTCACGATGCGGCACAGAATTCATACTATTGGTAGAGATAAAACCAATCTGGATATCCCGGATCACAACACCGTCTCCCATGATCTGGATTGGTCCGCTGAACGTAATACTTCCTGTATTATTTCCAGTAATCACTGTCCCGTCTGGTATCTCAACAGGCATCATCTGTCCGCTCGCTTCTGCCTGACCTCTGACGGAAAAACTTCCAGTTACAACAATATTCTTCTGCTTTTGTGCAAGTGCCGACAGAAACTCATTCTCATTCGACACTGTAACTGCTGTCTCAGCCGCCGCAGCCACATTCCACAGCAAATGATTTTGGGTTACTCTCTCTGCTCCCCCAGACGGTATGCCACAGATCAGCAGGCCCGCAGCCATAACTCCACAACAGAAACGTATCGTCCTTTTTTTCATATACTCATTTTCCCTTCTTTTGTACATAAAAAGACCCAATATATATCCTTGTTTTGAATATCCACTGATGTCCTTACAAAAAATATATCTGAGTCTCATTTCAATTCGCCAAAATATGGTTTATCATATCTTATTTTTATGATCGTGTCAATACATTTTATATTTTATTTATACTTTTATCTTCCACAGGCACGTCCGGGACAGCCCGCACAGCCTCCTGCAGAATCCGCCACGCTGACACTGCTCTCATAGATCGTTGTCAGTGCACAGATTGCCTGCGCAGAGATTCCCTGTTCCGTTCCGGTAAATCCCAGTCCCTCTTCTGTGGTCGCTTTCACATTGATCTGATCTTCTGATATTTTAAGTGCTGCTGCAATATTCTTCTCCATCTGTTCGATATGTGGACGCATCTTTGGTTTCTGTGCGATGATCGTCGCATCGATATTTTCCACAATATAACCTTTTTCGGCGATCAGTCCCGCCACATGTTCCAACAGTTTCATGCTTGAAATCCCTTTATATTTCGGATCCGTATCCGGAAAATGCTTTCCGATATCTCCAAGTGCTGCTGCCCCAAGCAGTGCATCCATGATGGCATGAAGCAGTACATCTGCATCCGAGTGTCCCAAAAGTCCTAATGTATGTGGGATCTTTACCCCTCCAATGATCAGGTCCCTGCCCTCCACTAATTTATGAACATCATATCCCATTCCTACGCGCATATTTTTCTTTTCCCTTCTATTAATATTTTTACTGTGGCGGATTACACTTTGAACACGGTGTAAGCCCTTTTGCTTTTGCCTCTGATAAGGTCACTTCAATATCACTTTGTCTTAAATACTGACATCCGGCAGAGTGATATTTTTCTCCCGTTTTCGTGATGTGAACGATCACATCCGAATTTCCATCCGTCTGGTCCGTCGGATTACTTACGGCTGCATCTGTTTCTGCATTATTCTGGTTGTCAGCTGCTTTTTCACTTTTTTCTGTGTTCTGGCTCTTTTCCGCTTCCCCTGCCTGCCAGCTCTCCGACGGAGACATATTCCAGGTCAGCGTTGTCCCGTCTGACGCGGCAACGATCGTTCCCTGCTCATCCGTGCGGAAAACAGATACTCCGGCTGCACGGAGTCTGTTTAATACTTCCGCATGCGGATGTCCATAAGAATTGCCTTCCCCAGCACTGATTACCGCATACGTCGGATGTACTGCATCAAGAAATGCCTGGGATGTTGCCGTATTGCTTCCATGGTGTGCAACCTTATAGACATCCGCCGAGATATCGATGCCATTCTGCAGGATATCCTGTTCTGCTCCCTCTTCTGCATCCCCGGTAAACAAAAACCGGTGGTTTCCATTCTGTAAGAGGACGCCGACCGACCAGGAATTCATATCATTTCCATACTCTTTGTTTGGGGCAATGATCGTAAATGCTGCTCCACCGATCGTGTATGTCTCCCCGACAACCGGATAAGTGGTCTTATATCCCTTATTTTTCATCGTCTGCACAACATCATCATAAGTGCGCGTGTTATTTGCAACATCCGGCATGATGATCGTCTTACAGTCAAATTTATAAAGAACGACATCCATTCCTCCGATGTGGTCTGCATCCGGGTGCGTGCCGATCACATAGTCAAGAGTCTCCACTCCCTGATGCTGCAGATAATTCTGTACAAGTGTACCTTTATCATTATTTCCCGCATCGATCAGCATAGAATGACCATCACATTTGATCAGAGTCGCATCCCCCTGTCCCACATCTATAAAATGTACTTCCAGATTACCTGCCGTCTTTGCCTGCTCCGCATCATTTTCTTCCGCGACAGTCTGACGACTTTGCTCTGTCTGACCCTGTTCTTCGTTTTCCGACGTTTCCTCCTGTTTTGAACCTTTCATAGAACCCGGTACGAATTCCATCTGATTTTCTGTATCCTGCAGCTCATCCGAATCTACAATATAGCTGCTCTGTGATCCATTTTCTGTATTTTCCGTACAGCCACTCAATAACATACAGCCGGTAAGCATACTTAGTAATAATATGAAAAATGCCAGCTTCTTATATTTTTGTTTCATAGTTCTCCTCTCCTGCATCTTTAAAAGTAAAATTGAATTCTGCCTGTATAGGATTCGTATCATAAACTTATTATATAAAAAATTTTGCCGGTATACAACAAAAGACCTCAGAATCTCTGAGGTCTTGAAGTAGCGGAAGGGAGATTCGAACTCGGTATCAATTCTCTCAAACCCGCATAAATACTGAATTTCTTTATCTCCAAAGGTGTTACCTCGTGTTACCTTTTACATTGATAATGCTTTTGCAATATATTCCTGCATTTCACTCTCTGTCTTGTTATTAAAATAGTAATGATCGAGAGTTGTTCTGATATCTGTATGCCCCATTTGTGTTTTTATTACCGATTCTGGAACATTTCCATCTATCAACTTTGTTGCATATGTCTTTCTTGCCTTGTGAATTGAACGTTCACCAATTCCTATTCTATCACATATCACATATAGCCGCCTTGTAAATGCCTGACCTTTTATTCGTTTACCGTTTTTCATAAAAATATATTGCCCAAATGGATTGAGCATTTTTATTTTTCTCATAAGTTCTTTGGTATCTGCGGTAATTATAACATCTCTAAACCCGGCATCACTTTTAGGAAAATTTTGAACATCAAATACATATTTGCCATTATCATCTCTATATCTTATTTCTGTCTTTGATATATGTATCTTATTTTCTCCGACATCAGACCATGAGAGGGTAGATATTTCCCCAACTCTCAATCCTGTTTTAAATGCCAAAATAATGCCAAGTTCTATCAATGTAGGCTCATCTTCCATTACAAATCGTTCAATTAAAAGTTCCTCATCCTTAGAAAATACCAATTCGCAGTCTGACTTATGGTTCTTTTTAAATGACTTTTCCGAAATTTCCAAATCACCCATAAAACTGGTTATGCTCAGGCTGGTATAATGTTTTTTCTTTGCATATTTGAAAATTCCGTTAATCAATATCCGCATATCAGAATAAGCTTTTTGCGTAAGTTCCAGTTTTGAAATAGCTGTTTTTATGAATGATTCCAATATTTCTTCATCAATGTACCGGATTTTTCTAGTTGCAATCGGCAAATACTTATTTTCAAAAAATCTTTTAAAATTTGTCTCGTACTTGTCCTTTGTCTGTCTTGTTATTTCACCATATTCAAGTTTTTCAGAAATCCAATTAGAATATACCTGAATAACTGTAGGTTCATCCTCCTTAGCTTTATAGAACTTTACTATTTCATCTTCAATTGCTTTTTCAGATGTTCTCTTTACAAGTCTCTTTCCTCTCTTATTATCTTCATCTGGCAAATATGTGTAAAACTTTCCATCTTTTCCTTGCCAAATGCTGTAAGTGTGTTTTTCAATAAATTTTTTCCTTTCGTTCATTTCAATTTTTTTCTGAATGGTGTCTATGTTGATAATACCATTTTCGATGGCAATATTCAACAACTCACTATTTGAAAGATTTCCCGTTTAACTCACCTTCTAACTTTTTTACTTTCTGTTTAATATCAAAAATTCTTCTTTCCACTGTTCTTGTTGATACGCATAGTCTCATGGCTATTTCTTTTGAAATAAGTCCACGGGCAAGAAGATAAAATATTTCTTCTTCCTGCTCCGTGAAATTGGCGTTTTCAATAATTGTTTCAAGCTCTGGCTTAGTCAGTTTTGAAAACTTCATAAGCCACTATCCTCCAATATTTTATTCTTCTCCCTGCCAGATCTTCGGTGTACCGTCCATCATTGCCACATATTTTCCGTAACTCATGCCGGCTTCTCTTGCTTTTCCTAAAACATCATCTAATGTACTGTTTCTACATGTTTTTACGCTTCTTTTTTCCCTATCTTTTCTTCTGCGGTATTCATTTCTGCAATCCTTTCCACAGGTAAGTGCTCTGACTGATATTGATTTATATTCTTTTCCGCAGATCACACACTTTTTTGTATATACCTTGCTATTGAGCATAATTACACGTTCTCCTTAATCATAACAATCCCTGATATCATCTACGTCTCCTGCCAAAAAGCTGTCAAATACTTCTGCTACTCTCTCTATAAGGTCTCCATCATGTCCATTCACTCTCATCTGCTCCGAGAAATCTTTCTGTGAACACTGAAGTAAACCGTTTTCCAACCTTGTCCATTCTTTTTTGTAAATTATTCCATTCAATTCCAATGTTTCAGTAATACCGTTTTCCGTCAGTTCTACCGTATACTTCATGCAATCATTCCTCTCTTTCTACATTATATTTCTTCCACGCAACAATTTTACTTCTGTAAAAATACTCTGGACATCCACTAAAACACTTACCTCTTCTAACAGAATGTCCCTTGCATGTAAGAGTGCCGACAAATTCACGCTGCGGCAAGAGCAAGTTGTCGCTTGCTGACAATAAGAAAACCTTTGTATCTAATGGGCAACTGTCCATGTCATAATTCCAATCCATCTGTGATCCTCTCTTTCCGTATCATCTCCCACCCACCGCATATACTACTGCGGAATGTGGTATGATGATTGCTTGGTTTTGTTATCTGGTTCTAAAATAAACTCATCTGGTTCTCATCGTACTGGTAAATGCGTCCAGTCATGATCCTCCCTAACTGACGCAATCTCTCAACCCGTGGTTTCTGCTTAAGATTTGCCATATAATTATTATCCACTTCCGGCGGTATTGATAAATAACATTCCTCCGGTAATGGCAACTGATTTTCTGTGCAGGCCTCGCGGATCTTCGACTGATAATAAATGATATGATTCCGTGTCAGATTCATATTGCATCCATCAGACCAGAACGGATCATTACACCCGTTCTGATTGATATCTTTCCAGTGTTCTATTTCTCTGTGGATGCACTGGCAGTACTCTTTCACTTTATCTTCTGCTGACTGTATCATGGCATCACCTCCGGAACGTCTTCAATCTGCATCTGACCTTCCAAATCATCCGCATTGCGTTCACTTTCTTCACAGGCTGCAATTTCTTCTGCATCCATATCAACTTCTTTTCCAACCTCAATACAGAATACTGGTTGTCCAAGATCTTTAACACAAAATGTTCCTGTTATTTCATATCTCTTTCTTTTTCTCGGATTTGCCAAAATAACACTTATTGGTGCATCATCCGGGAATGTATTCAAGTATTCTTTTAATTCACTATTTTTCATTTTCTTCAAAAGGAACCCGGCGCGCCTTCCCGGGAAGCTCCACTCCTTTCTTGTTTTACTTTAAAATCTCATCTAAACAGGCGTTCCAGCCCTCCCGGTGCAATGTTCTGTCAATACTCTCATAACCAGATTTCAACTCTGGTATCTTCTCCGGCAACTCCCGGAGGGGACACCAATCCGGCTTTGCTTCTTCACTATTTAATGAAAGCTCTTCAACGCCAGTTGCATAACACTCGTCATCTTTTGAGTTCCAAAACTTACACATGGTGCAATCTTCCGGCATTTCATCCATAACTAATACTGCTTTAGCCATATAATTCTTCCTTTCTTCACTGCACTATCTCTTTTACCTTTTTCTCGTAAAATTCTTCCGAAATATACTGATCTCTATGAGGGAACTTACTGTCTGTCAGAACAGCATAGGCTTCCGCCCAAGACAGACCTCCTCTGGCTGCTAATCTGTCTAATGTCTGTCCGCAATGGTTTTTTAATGCCTGTTCTTCATGCGGTTTAATGATATCGTAGGGAATATATTCCTTCCCTTTGTTTGTCATAATCGGAAATTCTTTCATATACTACCTCTATTTCAGTTTACAGCATTACCAGTTCCCACTTGTTGATAAGTGTACTTGCAATGCTTCTTGTTACATGCGTCATAATTTCAGCTTGTGAATGATTTTCTGCAGCATACTTTCTAACAGAATCCAAATCATAAGAAAACCCTGCATCGTCAAGGTACTGTCTGATAAACCGCTCATTGTCTTCCGCTGAAAGCCTATGTAACTCATGCTTTTCTGTAAATCTACGCTTCACTGCGGTATCAACATCATCCATAAGGTTTGTTGCGGCAATAATTACGTGGTCATTCGTAACGGAATCTAATAGCTGTAATAAACATGTAGTGCTTCTGGAAATTTCTGCGCTTGCACCGCCACCACCATATTCCCTCTTTACTGCCAAGCTGTCGATTTCATCCAACATTACAACGCATTGATGCTGGTTTATGAAATTAAACAGATTCGTGAGATTTTTTGCAGTTCCACCAAGATAACTATCAAGCATTCTTGAAAAATTCACATATAAATACGGCATTCCAAGTTTATATGCTACATATCTGGAAAAAGCCGTCTTTCCGACTCCACTCTCGCCATAGAGCAATGTTGCATTCAGATACGGGATCTGTTTCTCCATAAGCTGTAAACTCACATCATTCATGTTCTTGATCAGTTCGAATAATTCCTTTTCTTCATTGGTCAGATAATATCTGCTTTCTAAGTATGTATTTGTCAGATCTTCCATCGTTGCAAAACTGGAAACATTTGCTGGTAGCTCCATAAGATTCATTCCACCAGATCGTAACAAACTTTGATATTTTGTGACTGCATAATGATTTTTCTGAGTTGTATCCTCAGTGCAACAGCAAAGAGCTGCATCTTTTGCTTTTTGTATATTGTTTTCAGCCACATATCGCACTAAGGCAAGTTGATTTCTTGTCATTCCCATTTCATATTTCCTCCTGCTTCTCGCACCGCTCAAATTCAATTACCCACACCCACGGATTCGCATCCCAGCCGTAGCGGTCAATGTCGGATTTCTTGACGGTGGAGTTCCACAAGTCTTCAAATTGTCCTCTTGCGGTACACGCCCCGGTAAGCAATCCGCTATTGCATCCTTCAGCTTGTGCTTGCACTTCCGTGATCTCTTGCAACCGCTCCACCCTCACATCCGTAACCTTAAGCCAGATACGTGCGGCTTCTTTCGGCATGTGAATGGATGGTTTCCACTTTGTAACATCGGCAATATCATCTTTCTGCCAATCTTCGTAGTAATAGTATCCTTTCGGTGCCTCTTTCCATGTTTCACGAACATACAGGATATCGCCCGTACAGATAGGACAGGTTCTCTCCGCCGTACTTAACTGTTCCATCTGCTCCTTATCAGCAAAGTTATGTACTGCATAAGTTCTCTTGTCGGCATTGTAAAATTCCATATCCGGCACAGTACACTCATTGGCATCTTTGCAAATTCGCCTTGTGCAGGTCTTCCGTCCGTCCAGAATTGCCCGAACCATTTCTGTATTAAATAAAATCGGTTTAATTGCCATCTGCACCACCACCTTTCACAATCTCGATTGCATGCTCATAACTTCTTGCTTTCTCTTTTCCCAAATTCCTGTTGTATGCATTCTCCCAAAACTTTCTCTCATTCTCCAACTGCTCCACAATCTTGTCCTGGTCATAGGCGGTCGGCTGCGCATTAAAAGTATCATGTATGATATCACCTATGGTAACGTATGTATCTATTGCTTCTCCGTCTGATCCATCCCCCATGATGGAACTTAAATTATTTGCTAAATCCTCATACAATTCGTCCGCATCAATCAATCTCATCGTTTGCCCTCCTGTTCCACTTTTTAGTCGCTTCTGTTCCCGTTTCTCCGCTAATGGCTCCTCCACACTCCGTGCATTCAATAAATGCTCCTCCTGTATACACTGGCATCTTGCAAATGATGTGCCTATGTGGCTCAATAACTTCGATTACAGCTTTCCCGCCACAGAACGGGCATGGCTTCAATTTTTCGTTCATTCTTCATCCCCCCAATCTAATCTCTGACCGCAATCACAATATACGGTATCCTCTTCCAATATGTCTCCACAGCAAGGACATCTCACTATAAGACCGACATAGCTGTCTCCGTCTTTTACCTGGGATATTGATTTCACTTTCTTCGCTGTCTACTTCTCCACCGCCGTCCGGCATTCTTCCGGTGTGCCGATCGCCTTATATTCTTCCCACACCTTAGCATCCTCGTTTGTTAAAAGGCAAAATCCCTCATGCTTCTCCCCTTCAAACACCGTTTCGATAAAGTGGTGCATCAAAAGCGGAATATCTACGTTGGCATGATAACGTTCTTTTAAGTCTTTTTCGATTTTCCGGTATTTCTGTACCTCTTCCAGTGCGTTTATTGCCATTGCATAAGCATTTTCAAAAGATTTCCCCCATGATGTATCACACGGAATCGCTTTTCCAAGTTCGTTACAATCATATTTTAATTCTTCAATTGCTTCATTCTCCGTCATGTTTACACCTCCAACAGTTCCGGATTATCAATCATGTTGCCGATCACTTCAAAATTCTCTGAATCAAAATCATCCAGTTCCTCGTAGTCATCACAGCCCGGCTCATTCGTACACCATCCGTTTTCATGCCACACGACACGCTTTCTCGTCTCATCTTCTGGAAACTCAACGTCGATATGCCCTGAAAGAATATCATTCTCAAAAATCAGCTTTCCGTTCTTATCCTTAAATCCGGTGCACCAACAAATTGTGGATGGATCAATTTTCAGAGCATATAAATCTGATGCGTAACTAGGGACGATATAGTATTTTTCTCTTCCGGTAAATCCATATCGTACCAAACCGCCAATAACCCATTCGTCGTTATCAGTTCGTTTTGCTTTGCATAAATATCTATCTTCCATCCTTTTCCTCCATTTCTTTCAACTTGGCTTCTGCTTCCTCTTGTGATAAAAACCAGGTTTCCTTGTACATTTTTTCTGACAGGATTCGGTCTGTACCATATTCCCGATCTTTGTCACACTCCATGTACCATCCTTTTTCTGTAAAAGTAATAAAGGCTACTTTCTGATGATAAATTTTATTGTTCTCCGGGTGCAGACTTAAAATATTTAATTCATAATTGACTTTGCTAGGAATTAAATATACATCTGAGCCAATTCCACACGGCAACCGCAGAAGTAATCCCTGCTCCTCGGTATCCTCATAACGTTTCAGCTTTTCTCTCAAATCTGCCATTGACCACATATTACGGTAGAACAAGGCAATCAGACCTCGAACATCTGAAAACGGGTCTATCGTTAAATTGTCTAATACTTCCTCGTCAAACTCTGCATCATCTAAAGGAAATCTGCGCTTTTTCAGATAACTCCATCGTATAACGCTCTAACAAAGCCTTGACGCACTGTTTCATGTCTCCAAAATATCCGATTGTTCGAACACTCTCTTTTCGTTGCCGTCCTTATCCTGTCCGGCATATCTCTGTCTCAGGGTGTGATTCAGAGGATCAATCTCCACAAAATATCCATTCTGCAGTTCCACAGTTAACTTGTCCATCAACCATTCCTCCTATATTTCATACGTCTTTCCGATAAAACGCTTGTCAATGTACTTACATTCCCATTCCAAAACACTTGCGATCCCCGTCATAGTTTCATATCCAGTAGCAAGGCAGTTAATCAAATATCTGATTCTCTCATAAACCTGTCTGATCTGATTTCCCGAAAATTTAAACTGTGTTTTAAGGCAGACACCCAACATAGCAAAATAATTAAATACCTGTGCCAGTAAAAACTTATTTGCCTGTATCATGCAGTTCGGTGCAATCTTTCTCTCTACCAGATAAAAGCTCTCACGATACGGAATCTTATTTGTTTCCTTTCGCACGTCAATCTTGCATTTATCTTTCAGATAAAAACCAAGTTCCTCGCCTGTCGTTCCATCCTTTGCATTTTCCACATATGCATCAATGGTCTGCTCAACCTTTATGATTCTTTTGTGTCCGAATCCGAACTTATCATGCAGTGCCTGATATGCCATCATACGGACGTTATAATAGGATTCCTCTATCAGATAATCCGCATTGCTTTGTGCCTTGGCGTGTCTCTGTATTCCGATCAGTTCACTCTTGGAATATCCAAGTGGCTGCATCCGCTTTTTCTTTCTTGCCAGTGCATTACTCATTTGCTCTTCCATCTCCTCTCTACATCCTCAAAATGGCTAAATACAAGACTTTGAACATATTTTGATATATTTGTCCGTGCATATTTTTTAATTAGCATTTCCCCTGCTTCCATCATTCCTTGGAACCACTCATATTCGTTATCAGCTTCATAAAACTGCTGCCGGAATTTATAATAGTCATTAAAAAACTGCCATTCTTCGGAACCTTTTTCAAATTTCTTACTTGCCATAATCATTCACCTTTTAATCAAATGGTGTGCCGCCACATACTTCTCGGAAACCTTCTTTCTGTCGCATCCGTGCTTGAATCTGTTCAATGGTTTCGGTTCGCTCGATGAATCTCATGTGATCACCGTCAAATTGGAGAACTTCTTTTAAATGTGTTCCCTGCCTTTGCTTTTCAATTTTCCATCCCTTATATTGACCATCCTCATCAAGATTCCATAACAAGATAATGTTTGATGCATCCTGCTCAACGTCTCCGGATTCTCTCAATTCTGCCATGGTTGGCTCTTTTGTTTCTCTCATCTCTGATATTCGATTAAGCTGAGACAGTACGATAATTGGCACATGCAGTTCCATAGCCAAGGCTTTGATAGCTTTTGAAATATCTCCGACCTCGGATGCACGGTTACCGAATCTTCGATCAGCCTTGATTAACTGCAAGTAGTCAATCACGATCACATCATATCTTTGGTGCCTGCATTCTGCCCGGATTTCACTTACCGACTTCGCGCCGGTTGAAATAGTGATGCTATACCCGGAAAGTGTTTCATTCGCCTTGTCGAATGCTTCTTTCTCCCCACCAAGAAAAGCCTTTGCCCGGCGAACCCTTGTTAGACCGATTTCAGACATTCGAGAAACGAAACGCTCATACACCTGTGATTCGTTCATTTCAAGGTTATAGTAGCCAATGTTGTAATCCTTTTCTGCCATCTGCCCGATCATTTGCGTAACGATTGCAGACTTTCCAACACCCGGTCTCGCACCTATTACAGTAACGTCTCCGCCTTCCAAGCCACCAAAGCAATCATCCGTTCGATAAAATCCAGTTTTTATCAATCCCTCGCCTACATGCTCATTGAAATAATTCCCTCTATTTTCTGCAACAATCTGCTTCATAGTTTTTGAGTGAACGGTTTTGTTTTCTTGGATTTCTTCGAGTTTCGTGAGAACTTCAGCTATAGAATTGTCAATATCACACGGTCTAAGGCTCACTCTCTGGAAAAGGCTTTTCGTTTCCCTTGCCCGCCAATCCTTAATGACTGCATCCGCATAACTTTTTATTGCCGTTGAGACTGGGGTAACAGATATGCATTCTTTCAATTCGCTTGCAATTATTTCCGGCTCCCATTTGTGGTTTTCAAGTGTCTGAGACAGTGAAACGACATTAATATTTTCTCCGCGATCATACATGGCAAGCATTTCAGCAAAAGCATCTTGGCAAAATTCCGTACTAAACATTTCCGGCTTTAATTTGTTATAAACCTTGTACATGGAATCATTGTCAATCAATACACATCCGATCACTCCAATTTCTGCTTCCGTCAACTGCTCTCACCTCGCTTTCGTTTCTCAACTTGACGAATCCAGTAATCGCAATCCTCTTTCAGCCAATCACCATATTTCGGAATATAACGATAATTTGTATCATCTGGATTCTTCTCTATATAGTCAGTAACATATGCCACTGTAGCCTCATATATCAGCTTTGCAACGGCTTTTCTGTTCGGTTCGATAACTTCTAAAAGCTTGTCCATCCATGCTACCTTGGCAGACGTTAACGACGTTTTCTTTGGATATGCATTGATCGTGTATTCCCATCCCCATTCCGCGTCAAAGTCCAAATCAGATGCAGGCACGCTTTCTTTTGTATTTTCTTTCTCTATCTCTATATCTGTATCTATATCTTTCTCTATATCTATCTCTACATTGCAATTTTGTTGCAAAATGTTGCACTCCGTTGCTCCACTGTTGCATTGCAACGCTTTTTGTGCATTTTCCCTAGATTTACGACTTCTACGAGTGCTTGCCGTCTCGCTTCCTAAGTTATCTTGCACAAAAGGCAACTTGTACTCAATGGAATCTGATGTTTCAAGCAATCCGCAGGAAAGAAGATACTGAATCGTTACTTGAACATTGATTTCGTCCTCGTCAATATCAAGGGCGATCTCTTTGTAAAATTCATCTTCCAATCCGGAATATTCCAGATAGCCACCTTTTTTCAACGACAACAACTGCATCTTAAGATAGATGATCGTATATGTATCGCCACCAGCCATCTTTCGGAGTTTTTTGATTCGTTTGCTATCAAAGAAATCATCCATCAGTTTAAGCCAGTAATACCGCTTATTCTCCGCCATTTTCACTACCTCCAAGCAATTCAATAACCTTTGCCCCAGCATCTTCCGGGCGACAAAATACGAACTCAACGCCATACTTAAGTTGCATTGTCAACATAGCTTTTGCCAATACCTTGCCAGATGTCGGCTTTGTTTTCGGTAGCGGTACATTCAGCAATTTTCCAAGCGTGTGCATATATGCAATATTGTTATACCGGTCCACTCGAGGATTATGCCATGTAGATACATCATTGACGGAATACACCTTGTCTGTATTTTCAATAAGCACATATAACTTAATTCCGTTGTTCTGCGCCAAAATACACTCGTCACGGAATCTCGGATGTGCTCTTCCACAGATGTTCCCAGCAATTTCCTGCATGTCTTTTTTCGTGTCAACGGAAACATCATATGTGCCAAGAAAATCCATCTTTTTAAGTTCCATTTTTCTAGCTGATTTTCTACGGATAACATCCGCTACCTTGTCTGTGGCAATTATGTAATCTCCAACCGGCAATGGTGCACGCAAGACTTCCATATCGTGGCTTTTAAAATATCTATTCTTAAGGATATGTAAGCCCTCTTTCTGTCCTTTATCCTCAATTATTAACACGTATTCTCCTTTCTGGCGGTCACTTTTAGCAACCGCCAAAGGTATCTCATGGCTTTCAATTTAGTTTTGTGATATATTAAATTCCATACCAAAGTCAGATACCGCATAAACTGGTTTCTTTTATGCTTTCACATTGGTGTTTCAACCTATCAAAACGGGCAAAGGTTCATATCAACCTCTAATCCTTTTTCTGCAATATAAACATTTGCTCCATATTTAACTGTTTCTTCTGTCCTTTGTTTGAATAGTGCGGGATCTCCGCTTTTATCTGATAAGTGTATTAGAACGACATTTCGCAATGCCGGATTATCGTTAGTAGAAATAAAGTCAAGTGCCGTTGGTAAGCTCATATGACCTCTTAATCTGTGTTCGTAATTTGGCTCTTCTCGGTTCACAAACTGCATATCATAGTTGGCTTCCACCATGATGTGATTAACACCATTAAATCTCCATCTGACGTATTCCGTGTCTGTTGCATACACAAGGCTTCCCATCTCTGGATGCGTAATGTAAAACCCAACGCACGGGCACTCTGAACCGTCTCCGTTGTTATGTAGCCATTTTCCAGATTTATCACGGTTTTCAAATGCCCTTATGTCAAAATTTCCTTTTCTAAAACGCATTTCAGAATATTTTATCGGCGGTCTGCATGGTTCAAAAACAGGAATGCCAGCTTGCACATATTGTAAGCTATAAAGACTATGGTCAATATGGAAATGGGTAGTAATCACAGCCTTAATTTTCATCACATTGAAATCCAGTGCTTTCTTGACTTCCATAAAAGGCAACCCGGCTTCGATTATCAAAGCTTCCTTGTCATTCTCCAGCATGTAGCAATTACCGGATGAACCAGAACCTAATGTTTTAAGTTTCATACCTCTTTCACCTCAATTTTCAAATATGTGTTTATTATCGATTATCCAAGGATGTTTCGTGTAGTCTATATGGCTTGCCGCATTTGCAACTGTTTTCCGTAGCATCTTTAAATGTTCCTCACAATGCTTTCTTCCAGATACCGCCGGTCTACCACAGATTATGCACAATCCTTTATCCTCCCGGTACTCCCTTTGGCTTGTGGACTTCTCGCACGAACGCCTCTTTGCCAAACACCTGTTGCATAAAACAGTTCCGCATACTGCATTACGTTTTCCACACTTCACGCATATTCCACTGGACTTATTCATGTAATATCTGGTACGGACTCTTTCTTTCCGTGCTTCTGCCTGTTCCGGTGTTTCCCTTGCAAGTCTCTTAGCTTCTACCTTCGCTTTCTTCTCCCGGCACTCAGCGCACATTTTGTACTGCGTTCCCAATATGCCTTTGTGACATCTGGAGCATATACCAAGAGATACATAAGGGTCTTCCGCTTTTTCTCTCATTCGGCATCCTCCAAAAACCATATTCCTTCCGGTTTTAAAAAGTTGCCCTGAACAATGTTCTTTCTGAATATACTTTCTGCTGTCGGTGCAAGATCCGTAAGTCTCTGTATGCTCTCTTCTATGTTGTCTGCCAGAATATCAATGCCGAATAATGTCTCTGCAGCTTCCGTTTCAGTCATTCCTATTGACAGTTTCCGTTTCAAGATTTCCACAAGGAAATTTCCAGTACCACACGCAGGCTCCAACACTGTTCCTCTCCAACACTCTGCACCACCATTTTCATCTTCCAACATATTGCACATCTTTTGTACCATCCAGCCCGGCGTATAAACTTCTCCAAACTTTTTGACGCGTTCTCGGCTTTTTGTAATTTTTTCTTTCTGCCTATTTTCCATTTCTGTGATAAAACTCACTCCTCACATCAATAATCTGTCTTGTCTGTCCCAACAATGCCCGATTATGCTTTGCCCTCTGCTCATTGTCACAGATAAATTGCTTGCAAATTTCTGGTCGAACCGGATAGATTCTGCATTTCTCACAACTCTTGTCCGTATCAAGAAAAGGACATGTCATATCATACGGTTTTTTCACAGTAGGAAGCAGGTGCTTACATTCTTTGATATGGTTCTTACGGACATATCTGTGAATAGCAGCTACCTCTTTTCTGCTCATTGGTAAAAGGTTGGAACAGCAATTACCGCATTGACTGCATCTCCCATCTTTGCAGAATTTATAAATATTATCTTTCATACCTTTCTGAACTGACTCTAAAAATGAAATAACTTCCATAGGCTACTCCAATTCTTCCTCTGCCGGGAACTGAAATACTTTCATGTAATTCTGGCTTGCATATTTTTGATATTCTTCTCTAAGCATTTCCATAGCTTTCTTTGCTTTCTCTTCGGTGGAATAATCTGCAACATCTACTGAATCATCATATCCACATATCTGCATTCTCACATAAACGCGCCCATTTATACATCCTTTATATACAGAAACCAAAGCGTTATCATACGGGAAATCCATTGTTCCGTCCTGCGATATAACTCTCATGGCAACCTCCTAGTCCTTCATAAAGTCCGGTACGTTCTCGTCATTCTCAACGACTTCTCCGGCTACTTTTTCTGGCTGTGGTTCAACTACTTCGCTCCCGGTCTCAATAGCTTCGGATTCAGCTACAACAAACGGCTCTGAATTGGCATTTTCCGCAATTTCTTCCTGCGTCTGCTGATAAGTTTCATCCATCTGCATAAGAGACTGTTTCGCAATAGCATTGAGGTCTTTTGGATGCTTTTTGATTGCATTATTACGCATCTTGCGGACAATCATGGATTCCGATGTATCAAGCCATGCAGCACTCATGTATGGTCTTGCAACTTCACAAGCAAGCATATCTTCCAATGTTTTGCATTCAAGAAGAGCCTCTATAATTTCATCTTTCTTAGACTTAATTTCTGCTTTCTGTTTATCGGTCGCCTTGCGCTTATTCTCACAGATGCCGAATGTTTCATTCAAAAGATTGTTGCGTACATGAGCCAAAAGATTTCCTTTCACGCCTTCACGTTCCGCAATCATGTATTCAATCTTTCCACCGTCCATCTCAACCGGATAAACGACACGTATTACTTTCTCCGACAATCCTTTTTCTTCCCATTCTGGCGGAGTAATCTCGACACCTTTATGTTTCGGGTATGTAAATTCATCTCCTTCTTTCACAAGCCATACCGGATAAACCTTTTTAACACCAACACCGAAATTACGGAGAAGTGCATCGTTTCCGTCTCCCTCAATACCCATTTCAACCTCTTTATACCAATTTCCATTAGCATCCTGCTTATTTCTCAACTGGAAATAGCACTCTCTCGGCACGGCATTTGCATTAAGTTTAAGGCTGGAAACCTGCCCGATAACCTGTCTCAAATTAGAACCATTCAGATTTTCCATAGCCGCCTTATTCGATGTAACAAGGTTGTAAATAGCACTCATAGATGCCATAACGCACTGTTTGGAATAATCATCAAAGGCAAGACCATGTTCTGCAAAATCACGCTCCATAAGTCCGGTATACTGATTTGCGTAAAATGAAAGTCTTGTATTCATTTCCTGCTTAACTGCAACTTCCTGTTTCTTTGTTTCTGCCATAATTATTTTTCCTCGCTTTCCATGATGATTTTTAATTTGTTTTCTGCTATTTCAAACTTTTCTTTTGCCGATTCAAGTTCCTTTTCTGCGACTTCTCTAAACTTTTCTTTTGCATAATCGTAATTCGGCTTTGTAAGGAAAATATTTTCATAATAGCCAGTAATTTTCCCTTCGTCCTCTTTTCTAACAAAGCTCATGCAATTTGGAAAACCTCTTTTCTTATCAACTGGATAATATGTCTTTGGTTTTTCAATCACTTCCACTTCTGTGACGGAGATTCCGTCCGAATTAAGTCCATAAAAATAAAGTTTCACTGCTTTTCCTCGCTTTCCTCATATTTCTTCACAACCGCCACCTTATCAGCACCGTAGGTTTCCACCCATGCCATATCCACCGATTCATCCGTAACCGTCAGCTTTGCACATTTGGCATTTACAACCGTGTCACCGGCTTTTACATCGTCTGATGTAGCAAATATATATGACCGGATCTGGTTTGGATATTTTGCTTTTATGTAATTCATTCTGATACCTCCTCAATCTCTCCATTTTCAATCGTATACCAAGTATCCGGCTTGATATTTTCCCCATCAACCTGCACCATCTTTGCGCCGTTAAGAACCCATGCACTCTGGTTATTTCTGTCATATTCCGTATTATCTTCTGAACCAGTGTATTCCCAGTCTGCAAAAACAAGAAACGAGCCAATAACACCCTTTGCTTTTGATTTGTAACCCCAAGCAACAGCGACCGCATCTTTGTCTTCTGCCGAGGATGCTCCCTTGTATCCGGTTGCCGAGGATGCTCCGCAGTTTCCGGTTGCCGAGGATGCTCCGCAGTCTCCGGTTGCCGAGGATGCTCCGCAGTCTCCGGTTGCCGAGGATGCTCC
>OJPO01000221.1_pt1 | contig 42629 bp, 42 predicted proteins | sample 1598541 | NCBI WGS metagenome assembly OJPO01 (sample SAMN03922453, study PRJEB24848) | human gut metagenome | isolation source: stool sample | host: Homo sapiens | place: Germany | collected 2009-11
AGATGTGTATAAGAGACAGCCATTATATTTGTCAAGAGGTTTTAGTATTTTTGTGGCGGCTTTCTGCATAAAAAATCGCCCGGCTTTTCTGCGTTTTATACAAAATACAACAGTCTGCGTTTTGAATGCACAAGCCCCCTCCGCAAGCTGCACATCGCAACTATGCCGTTTTGATAGGCACTATTTTTGAAAAACACAATAAAAAGAGAGCCGTACAGGACAGCTCTCTCCGTTTCCGATTTTTATGATCGTTTGTTATGCCGTCTCACCCTGACGGCACGACACCCTGAACAGCACGAATCCCACGATGAACAACACGATGAGAGAGCCGACACCCACATTGGCGCTGCCGGTGAGCTGGCTTCCCACGCTGACGATCATGGTGCCGAGGAAGGACGCGCCCTTGCCGCAGATGTCGAAGAGGCCAAAGTATTCGCCCGACTTTTCCGGCGGGATGATCTTTGCAAAGTGGGAGCGGCTGAGCGCCTGCACGCCGCCCTGGAACATGCCCACGATGACGGCCAGCACCCAGAACTGCCACTGCTGGGTCAGGAAAAACGCAAACACCGCGATGCCCGCGTAGGCCGCAATGCACACCGGGATGAGCTTGGCCGAGGGGTACTTGTTTGACAGCCGCCCAAAGATGAGGGCCGACGGGAACGCCACGATCTGGGTCACAAGAAGTGCCAGCAAAAGGCCGGTGGTGTCCAGGCCCAGCGCCGTGCCGTAGGCCGTCGCCATGTCGATAATGGTGTACACGCCGTCGATGTAGCAGAAGAACGCCAGCAAAAACCAGAACACCTGCTTATCCTCCGGCAGATGCCGCAGGGTGTGGCCGATGCGGCCAAAACTCTGCCGGACAGCGTGCTTTTCCACCTCCACATAGTAGAGCTGTTTATAACTTTTCAGCAGCGGCAGGGTCGTGAGCAGCCACCACGCCGCCGTCAGCAGGAGTGCCAGGTTCAGCGCCGTCATCTGGCTGATGCCGATGCTCCCCGCCCCCAGCACAAGACCGAGGCAGACCACGAAGGGCACGCAGCTGCCGATGTATCCCCACGCATAGCCCCGGCTGGACACTTCGTCCATCCGCTCGGGAGTGGTCACGTCGCTGAGCATCGAGTCGTAGAACACCAGGCTGCCCGAAAAGCCCACCTTCGCAATGACGAAGATGACCAGAAACGGCAGCCACGCCGACGCCGCGCCCATGGCGCAGCAGCCCACGATGCCCACGAAAACGCAGAGTATGAAGATAGGCTTCTTGAAGCCCTTCGTATCGGCCACTGTCCCCAAAATGGGGCTCAAAACAGCCGTGATGACGGTCACAGCCGAGCTGGCATAGCCCCAGTAAGCCAGATACTCCACCGAGCTCAGGCCCCCGGCCTCCGCCAGCGCGTTGAAGAAAATGGGGATAAGGGTGGCCACCATCAGCACAAAGGCCGAGTTGCCCACGTCGTACAGGATCCAGTTCCGCTCCAAGCTCGTCAGGCGGAATTTACCGCTTTTTTCCATCCGGTGCTCCTCTCAGTTCTCCCCAAACGTATGCTGATACTCCACCCCAAGCGGCTTGTTCTCTGCATACTCTTCGATGAGCCTTACCGCCAGCGGCACAGCCGTTTTATACAGCTCTTCGAGCCTCTGGCTGCTCTGGACGCATTTGGGGTTCGGCTGCGGGTTCGCCACAAGGCCGTGCATGAACTCATACTTGCCCGCGACGCGCATCCCGGTCAGCACCACCCAGCGCTTGACGGGGTTCGCCGCCTGCAAAAAATGATGCACCGTTATCATCCCCTTCATCGCCGCCAGCGTCTCGTCCACCGTGACGCCCTCGTAGAAGGGCGCGATGACCTCGGCCCGCTCCCGGCTGGGTTTGATGTGGCTGGCCGTGAAGAACTTTATGGGGTCGAGGCCGTCTTCCCGCATCAGGGCGTTGTCAAACTCCGTCTCGATCTCGCAGTGTCCCACACCGCTTTCCCGGACATAGGCCTCCACATAAGGGTGACAGGTGCTGTCCAGCGCGAAGTGGCAGACAAAGCCCAGCACATAAGCCAGTGCGGCGCTTTTATCCGCTGCATTTTCCACCACGGTGCGGGCGCGGGTGAAAAACACCTCGCCCTTCTGCTCGTGCATGGCGTTGCCCAGACGGTTCACCGGGTTCGACTGCAGGGCCTTGTAATAAAACATCAGGTCCGGCCCGTGGAGACCCATGTCGTAAAGCTCCCGGTGCTGTTCCAGCGTCGCGCGCAGACCATCCGGCAGCAGGGCCAGAACATCCGCGCCAAAGCGGCGGTGTGCGTAGGTAGAAGGCATGATACCGCCCCTTTTCGTTTATTTTTCATAGCCCTGCGGCAGCTCGTTCTTCAGGCCGCGCTCCATCAGGGACCTGACAGCCTCTGCCGCACTCATGCCCTTGTTGACGATGGCGTTGACGGTCTGGACGATGGGCATTTCCACCTGATACCGCTCGGCCAGTTCCAGCGCAGCGGGCAGGGCGTTCATGCCCTCGACCACCATGCCGACTTCCTTGACGGCATTTTCCGGGGTCTCACCCTTGCCGATGAGGATACCGGCACGGTTGTTGCGGCTGTGCATACTGGTGGCGGTCACGATGAGGTCGCCGATGCCGGCCAGACCTGCGAACGTGTGGACATTGCAGCCCATCGCCACGCCCAGACGGGCGATCTCGGCGATGCCGCGGGTGATGAGGGCGGCACGGGCGTTATCGCCGTAGCCGAGGCCGGTGGAGATGCCGACGCCCAGCGCGATGACGTTCTTCATGGCGCCGCTCAGCTCTACACCCTTGATGTCCTCGTTGGTGTAGACGCGCATGACATTGTTGGTGAAGACCTCCTGCACATAGGCAGCGGCCTCCATATCCTTGCTGGCCGACACGATGGTGGTGGGCAGGTCGATGGCCACTTCCTCGGCGTGGGTGGGGCCGGACAGGGCCACAAGGCGCACGCCCTTCGGGCCGCCCTCCTTGCCCAGCTCATCGGCCAGGATCTCGGTCATGGTGTACAGGGTGTCGGGCTCGATGCCCTTTGCCACGTCCACGATGATCTGGCCGTCGGCCACATAGGGCCGGGCCTTTGCCGCTGTGGAGCGGACGAACACCGACGGCACTGCGAACAGCAGGATGTCCTTGTCTTTGCAGACTTCCTCGATGCTCTTGGTGAACCGCAGCTCGTCGGGGATCTTCATCTGCGGCAGATTGGGGTGCTTGCGGGTGGTGGAAAGGCTGTCGATCTCCTTCTCGATGGCCGACCACACCAGCACATCATTCCCGCTCACAGTCAGCATCCGTGCAAGGGCCATGCCCCAGGTGCCAGCGCCCAGAATACCAATACGTTTCATCACGTTTGTCCTCCGTATCCGCCGCGCTCCCGTCTGGCGGGGCGTGCGGCCTGTTTGTACCTTTACAGGTCTATACAGCTCTATTGTACCCGAAAGCTTCTGCCGCGTCAACTACTCTGCCGTTCTGCACAAAGTCGGCACCTGTTTTTCGTCCATTTCGTCTATACCATGCAATTTTTCGAAACCATTTGCGTTCATTTCCAAATCATGTTATAGTATTCTGGTAGGTTTTGTAGGATTTTCATTTTTTCCTCTTGACTTCGACCCTGCTTTAAGGTATATAATATGTCCACCTACTTGTCCTGTCTGTTTATTCAAATTTTGAAAAAGGAGTATCCATGCTGGAAACACTCTTATCCAACCGCACCGTCAGCGTGCTCTGGGAGGCTCTTCCCCGCATCCTCTCGGCGGGCCTCACCATGACCATCCCCCTCACCCTCGTCTCGTTCACCTTGGCGATGGTGCTGGCGGTGGCCGTGGCGCTGGTGCAGTACGCCCGGGTGCCGGTGCTGAGCCAGCTGGCCCGGTTCTACATCTGGGTCATCCGCGGCACGCCGCTGCTGGTGCAGCTTTTCATCATCTTTTACGGCCTGCCCAGTGTGGGCATCATGCTGGACGCTTTCCCGGCGGCAGTCATCGCCTTCGCCTTCAACGAGGGCGCATACTGCGCCGAGACCATGCGCGGCGCACTCGAGAGCGTGCCGCAGGGCCAGCTGGAAGCCGGCTACTGCGTCGGCATGAGCTGGTGGCAGATCATGCGCCGCATCGTGCTGCCGCAGGCCCTGCGCACCGCCGTGCCTGCCCTCTCCAACTCCCTCATCGGCATGATCAAGGACACCTCTCTGGCCTCCAACATCACGGTAGCGGAGCTGTTCATGGCCGGCCAGCGCGTCGCCGCCCGCACCTACATCTTCCTGCCCATCTACTGTGAGGTGGCTGTGGTGTATCTGCTGTTCTGTACCGTCATCACCAAGCTGCAAGGGCTGCTGGAGCGTCAGCTCAACGCCCACGGCTTCCAGTAAGAAAGGAGTGTGGCTGTTATGGCAATGTTAGAGATACGCGGCGTCCACAAATCCTTCCATACTTACGCAAAGCCCGGCGTCCATCCCGGCATCTTTGGCCGCGCCCCCAAGCCGACCAGCAGTCTGGACGTGCTGCGCGGCGTCGATTTGACGGTGGAAAAGGGTGACGTCGTGGCCATCCTCGGCCCTTCCGGCTCAGGCAAGACCACCCTGCTGCGTTGTCTCAACTTCCTTGAGACGGCGGACGCAGGCAAGCTCACCTTCGACGGTGAGACCTTCGACCTCGCCCACGCCGACCGCGCCAGCATCGCGCGGCTGCGCCGCAAGACGGCATTCGTTTTCCAGAACTACAACCTCTTCCGCAACAAAACGGCCCTGCAGAATGTCACCGAGGGCCTCATCGTTGCCCGGAAGATGCCCAAAGCGGAGGCTGATGCCGTCGGCATGAAGATGCTGGAAAAGGTCGGCCTCGCCGACCGGGCCGACTACTACCCCCGTCAGCTGTCGGGCGGTCAGCAGCAGCGCGTGGCCATCGCCCGCGCTCTTGCCTCCGGCCCCGAGATCATCTATTTCGACGAACCCACCAGCGCCCTCGACCCGGAATTGACCGGCGAAGTGCTGGCCGTCATGCGGCAGCTGGCACAGGAGGGCATGACCATGCTGGTCGTCACCCATGAGATGGGCTTTGCCCGCAACGTCTCGTCCCGCACCGTCTTCATGGAAAACGGTGTCGTGGTCGAGGAAGCCCCCTCGCAGGAGTTCTTCGCCCATCCCAAAGAGGCAAGGACCCGTGAGTTTTTGCAGAAAATCTCCCATACTGAATAAGAAAGGATCATCCCCTATGAAACGCAGAACCTTTATTTCTCTCATGAGCGTCATGGCCGCTGCCGGTGTTCTCTCGCTGGCTGGCTGCTCTTCCAACACTTCCGCCTCCACTGCTTCCAGCACCGCAGCTTCTGCTTCCGCTTCTGCCGCCAACAAGCTGGAGACCATCCAGTCCAACGGCAAGCTGGTCATCGCGCTGGAAGGCGCATGGCAGCCCTGGAGCTTCCACGATGAGAGCGACACCCTCGTGGGCTACGACGTCGAAGTCTCCCGCGCCATTGCCGAGAAGCTGGGCGTCGAGCCCGAGTACGTCGAGAGCGACTGGGACAGCCTGTTCGCCGGTCTGGACGCTGGCCGCTACGACCTCGTCTGCAACGGCGTCGAAGTCACCGAAGAGCGCGCCAAGACCTACGACTTCACCACTCCCTACGGTTACATCCATACCGCCCTGGCCGTCCGCAAGGATAACGACGACATCAAGAGCTTCGAGGACCTTGCCGGCAAGACCACGGCCAACAGCCTCGCTTCCACCTACATGGAGCTGGCCGAGAGCTACGGCGCGACCGTCCAGGGCATCGACACGCTGGAAGAGACCATCCAGCTGCTGACCGCTGGCCGCATCGACGCCACCCTGAACGCCAACGTCTCCTTCTACGACTACCTGAACGTCCATCCGGACGCCGACTTCAAGCTGGTCGCACAGACCGAAGATGCTTCTCACGTTGCGATCCCTATCGTCAAGAGCGAAGACTCTTCCTTCCTCGACGCCCTCAACAGCGCCATCGACGAGCTGCGCGCTGACGGCACCCTCAAGGAGCTGGGCGAGAAGTATTTCGGTCAGGATATTTCTTCCGAGAATTAACTTTTTGTTTTGATCGTCAGCAACGCATCGGAAGTGCATCATGGTCTATCCCGTAGGCGAAACCGCAAAGCTTCCGGATCTCGTCAAAAATATCCGGGAAGAAGATGTTCTCGAGCGCTTCCGTGTCGAACTACGCGGTGTCCCGGAAAGCAAATAAGAATATCGACGAAGGGGGCAGATGCCATGCAGCACCTGCCCCCTTTTTGTTATAAATATCTTCCGGTAATACTCTCCGGATTTTCCCGGATCTCCTCCGGCGTGCCTGTTGCCACGACGCGGCCGCCGCTCTCGCCGCCGCCCGGCCCCATGTCGATGACATAGTCCGCGTTGCGGATGACGTCGAGGTCGTGCTCAATGACAACGACCGTTGCGCCGTTGTCCAGCAGGGCCTGGAACACCCGCAGCAACACCTGCACGTCCAGCGGGTGGAGGCCGATGCTGGGCTCATCGAAAACGAACACCGAGTCGGTCTGGGTGCGGCCGATCTCGCTGGCCAGCTTGAGGCGCTGGGCCTCGCCGCCGGAGAGGCTGGGCGTCTCTTCGCCCAGCGTCAGGTAGCCCAGACCCAGCTGCTGCAATGTCTGCAGGCGCTGGCTCACTGTCTTCATCCCGCCGCAGAACGCAAGGGCGGAGTTGACGTCCATATCCATCAGTTCCGGCAGGGAGACGGCCTGCCCCGCCTTGTTCATCAATTTCACGCCGTAAGCCGCCCGCGCGTAGCGGGAACCCCGGCAGTCGGGGCAGACGATGTTCACGTCCGGCAGGAACTGCACGTCCAGGCTCACCTCACCGGTGCCGTCGCAGCCGGGGCAGCGCAGACTGCCCGTGTTGTAGGAAAAATCACTGGCCTTGAAGCCCTTTTGCCTGGCGTCCGGAGATCTGGCATAGAGCTTCCGCAGCTCGTCGTGGACGCCCGCGTAGGTCGCCACGGTAGAGCGCACATTGATGCCGATGGGCGTCGCGTCGATGAGCTTGACGTGCGCGATGCCCTCGGCGCGAATCTCCCGGATATGTGCCGGGAGGGCGCTGCCGTTTATCTTTGCTTCCAGCGCCGGCACGAGGCTTTCCAGCACCATCGTCGTTTTGCCGGAGCCGGACACGCCCGTTACCACGGTGAGCCGCCCCTTGGGAATGTCCAGCTCCAAAGGCTTGACCGTGTGGATGCTTCCGGTGGAGAGATGGATCCCCCCCTCTGCGAACATCTCTCCTTCCCTGGCACACCGGCGCAATTTCGTCTCAGCTTTTCCGGAGAGGAACGGCCCGATCTGGGACTCCGGCTTTGCCTCCAGATCAGCTATCGTCCCTTCGGCAATGACATGTCCACCTTTAGCTCCCGCTTCCGGCCCCATCTCGATCACCCAGTCGGCCTCTTTCAGGATCTGGGTGTCGTGGTCCACCAGAATGACCGAGTTGCCGTCGGCCACGAGGTCGTGCATCACACCGGTCAGGCCCACGATGTTCGACGGATGCAGGCCGATGGACGGCTCATCCAGCACATAGAGCACGCCGGTGGTACGGTTGCGGACGGCCCGGGCCAGTTGCATCCGCTGGCGCTCACCGGTGGAAAGGGTCGAGGCCGAGCGGTCAAGCGTCAGATAACCCAGACCTAAATCCATCAGCCGCTTGGCGGTACTTTCGAATGCCTCGCAGATGCTCTCCGCCATCGGGCGCATCTCTTCCGGCAGGCTGCCCGGCACGCCCTTCACCCACTCCACGAGGGCTTCCAGTGTCATCTGGCAGGCTTCGTCCAGCGAGATGCCCCGCAGCTTCGGCGCACGCGCCGCCGCTGAGAGCCGTGAGCCGTGACACTCGGGGCAGACATCTTCCCGCAGGAACTTTTCCACCCGCTTCATGCCCTTGTCATCCTTGACCTTTGCAAGAGCATTTTCTACAGTGTAGACGGCATTGTAATAGGTAAAGTCCAGCTCGCCGGCCTGGTTCGAGTTCCTGGCGTGGTAGAAGATATGCTTTTTCTCTGCCGGACCGTGGTAGACGATCTCCTTTTCCTGTTCGGTCAGGTCGCGGAACGGCACATCCGTCCTCACGCCCATCTCCCGGCAGACGTCTGTCATCAGCGACCACATCAGGCTGTTCCACGGAGCCACTGCGCCGCCGTCGATGGTCAGCGAGTCGTCCGGCACCAGCGACGCCATGTCCACCGTCCGGACGCTGCCTGTGCCGCCGCACTTCTGGCAGGCACCTTGAGAGTTGAAAGCCAGCTCCTCCGCCGACGGCGCATAGAAATGCGCACCGCACTCCGGGCAGACCAGCTCCCTGCCCGCCGCGACAGCCAGCGTCGGCGGGATGTAATGTCCGTTCGGGCAGCGGTGGCTTGCGAGGCGGGAGTACATGAGCCGCAGGCTGTTCAAAAGCTCCGTGCCGGTGCCGAAGGTGCTGCGGATGCCCGGCACGCCCGGCCTCTGGTGCAGCGCCAGCGCCGCCGGGACATACAGCACCTCTTCCACCGAGGCTTTCGACGCCTGGGTCATCCGGCGGCGGGTGTAGGTGGACAGCGCCTCCAGATACCGGCGGGAGCCTTCGGCATACAGCACCCCCAGCGCCAGCGAGGATTTACCCGAGCCCGACACGCCCGCAATGCCCACGATCTTGTTCAGCGGGATGTCCACGTCGATGTTTTTCAGGTTGTGTACCTTTGCCCCGCGCACGAGCATTTTGTCTATCATTCTGTTTTTCCTTCCCTTTGGCCTTTTTGCGCCAGATGGATTCGATGAGGCCCGGGCCTCTGTAGGCCGCGGCTTTCCTGTATAGGACAACGACAGATCCTATCGGCGGTATTTTATTGGGATGTGAAAGAGACATTCTCTGCCTGCTTCGGCGCTGCCGGATGGTCCGGCTCCGCTTTCGTCAGCATCTGCTGGAACTTCCGGGCCGCCGTGTTCAGCGGACGGTGATGGTCGTAGATGAGGCAGATAGAGCGGGATGGAATGATCTCCTGCAGATGCAGCTCGACAAGCTCGCCGCGGGCCAGAAGCTCTTTTGCCATTGGTTCCGGCACGAAGGCGAGGCCCAGCTCACTTTTCACCAGCGTGAGCATCTGGTCGGTGGTGGCGGCCTCAGTGTCGGGCCGGAGCACGGCGTCGTGGTCGAGGAAGAACTGCCGGTAGAAGTTCCGGGTCATGCTCTCATCGCTGAGAGAGATGAGCGGATAGCCGCTCAGTTCCTTCAGCGTCAGGCGCCGGCTGGCCAGTGCAGTGAAGGTCTTTCCGCCCACCAGCACCTCATAAAACGGTCTCAGTTCCACCATCTTCAGGCCCTGTTCTACTTCTGCCGGGGTGGAGATGACGGCAAAATCCACTTCTCCGTTCTTCACAGCCTGCACCGCCTGGGGCGTGGAGTGGTTCGAGATGCGCAGCCGGATGCCGGGATACTCGGTGTGAAACGTCCGCAGCTTCTCGGCCAGATAGATGTTCAGCGCCGTCTCCGTCGCGCTGATGCTGATGGAGCCGTGCTCGAGGGTGGCGCTGGCGCTCAGCTCTTCCTCCGCGTCCTGTATCTGCACTGCCGCCGAGGCGATGCGGGAGTAGAGCATCTCGCCCTCCGGCGTCAGGGTGACGCCCCGGTTGGAGCGGGTAAAGAGCACACAGTTCAGCTGGCTTTCCAGCCGGTTCATCGAGTGGGTAATGTTGGGCTGGTTGTTGCCCAGCACCCGCGCCGCCTTCGTAAAGTTCTGATACTTCGCCACATAATAGAAAATTTTGTAGTATTCCCAATCGACGTACATGGAAGCCGTCCCCTCTTTCATACCAGAATCACATTTTTACTTCTCCCCCACCAGCGCCACGGCAGCATCATTGACATTCGTGCCAGTAGCGCCGGTGATGATCAGGCCGTCCACAGCTTTCAGTGCATGGTAGGCGTCGTTGTTTTGCAGGGTATCGAACACATTCCAGCCCTTGGCGGTCAGTGCGGAGAGGGTGTCACCATCCACATAGCCGCCGGCAGCATCGGTGGGGCCGTCAGTGCCGTCACTGCCCACCGAGAACACTGCTGCATCCAGCCCGGCCAGCGCCGGAGCCGCTGCAAGGGCAAGCTCCTGATTCCGTCCGCCGAGGCCCCTGCCCGTCAGATGGACGACCGTCTCGCCGCCTGCGATGTAGGCCAGCTTTTTTCCCTGCCCCGCGTGGGTCCGGACGATGGAGCCAAGGAAGCTGCCCGCCTCCCGGGCTTCACAGCAGAGCTGGTCGGTCAGCAGAACGGGCTCATAGCCAAGCTCCCGGCAGGCGGCAGCGGCGGCGGTGCAAAGCTCCCGCACACTGCCGGTGATCCGGGTCGTCACGTTGTCCAGCATCTTGGGCGTTTCCTGCGTCAGAAGAGCTTTTGCCTGTTCCGAGAGCTTCAGGTGATACTTCTCCGCAATGGCAAGCGCCTGTGCGCAGGTAGAGGTGTCCGGCACCGCCGGGCCGCTGGCGATCATATCCAGCGGGTCGCCCAGAATATCGCTCAGCACGATGCTGAACACCTGGGCCGGAGCGCATGCCTGCGCGAACCGCCCGCCCTTGACGCCCGAAAGCCGTTTGCGGATGGTGTTCATCTCCACGATGTCGGCACCGCTGGCAAGAAGCTGGCCGGTGATGTCCTGCAATTCTGTGCCGGGGAGCAGCGGCTTTTCAAACAATGCACTTCCTCCGCCGGAGAGCAGAAACAGCACGGTATCCTCCGCTGTCAGCCCCTGCACCAGCTCCAATGCCTTCTCGGTGGCCGCAAAGCTGTTCTCGTCCGGCACCGGATGGCCCGCTTCATAACAATTTACTCCCAAGATCTCGCCCTTGACATGCTTGTATTTGGTCACGACCACGCCGCCGTCCACACGGCCCAGCGCTTCCACTGCCGCGTGTGCCATCTGCCATGCGGCCTTGCCCGCTGCGACCAGCAGCACCCTGCCGCCCTTGGGCGCAAAGGCTTTCAGCGCGCGGCGGACCGCTTCGTCCGGCAGGACGGCGTTCAGGCTGGATGCGATGATGGCATCGGCATCCTTTCGCAGAGTCAGATTCATGAAACAGACCTCCTTGTGGGGTATGTTCTACAGCAGACCGGCTTCGGGCATGGTTTTTACAAAGCCCCGCTTGGCCGGGCCGTCCGGAATCATTATACAACAAGACCGGCGTTTCGGGAATACTTTCGGCAATGGTTTTGAAATTGCTGTACAGCTCGACATCACGGACTGTACCTTCCTTAGTTGGGTCTTGTATCTGATTTTTATACTCGCTCTCTACGAAATACCAGGATCTTGTTTACAAACATCCCCCATGCAGCCGCCGGATCACCTTAAATGCGACCTCATGTTCTGTTGTCAGCGGTTTTTTCAAATGTAGCACCGGTCGTGGCGGCTGGAACAAAAATCTATGAGGCGGTCGTTGTAAATGAATACCGCAGTACAAAGCAAGGAAATAAGTTTTATGTCCACGAAGTGTGCGGTTCTGATGGAAGCCTGTTAGTATTGGATGATGCAGGACGGATAAAACAAAAGCAGGAAAGCGCTGACACGGTACTCAAAACCGAGGAGGGCGGTGAACGCCCGAGCTTTCCTGCTAATAAAATTATAACACAGAACGATGCCCCTGTAAAGAAAACCATCCGCTCGGAAAAAGTTCGAACTTTGCAACGAAAATCACCCTATCCCCACCGACTTGACGGCATTGGTTTGAGTGGTCGCACACATAAATCAAGTTTGAAATGATCCTGTTTGCTGCAATAGAGTTGTTCCTTTCCTGGCAAGTATGGTATACTTATCTTGACCAATAAGACCCAATTTGGAGGCGGCATCAGAAATGACAGAACGAGAGAAAATGATAAATGGCGCGCTATACGATCCATCCGATCCGGAACTGGAGCAATTACGCTTGAATGCACGCAAATTGGCAAGAAAGTACAACCGGACGGATGAGGACCAACCGGAAGAACAAGCCGAAATTCTGCGAAAATTATTACCTGCAACAAAGCAGTTCCCGTATTTGCAGGCACCGGTCTACTTTGATTACGGCTGCAATACGTACTTTGGGAAGTACAGCTCTGCCAACTTTAATTTCACCTGCTTAGATGTATGTGAAGTCCATATCGGAGACAATGTGATGATCGGGCCAAATGTCACATTGGCAACTCCCATGCATCCGCTTTTGCCGGAAGAACGGAATATCCAAAAGCGAGAAGATGGAAGCATTTATAATCTGGAATATGCCAAACCCATCACCATAAAGGATAATTGCTGGTTGGCATCCAACGTAGTGGTTTGTGGCGGCGTTACCATCGGAGAAGGCTGTGTGATCGGAGCCGGAAGTGTTGTGACAAGAGACATCCCACCCTATAGTCTGGCTGCCGGAAATCCCTGCCGGGTCATCCGCCAGATAACCGAGAAAGATCGTATGGAAACTGCAATTTGCCAGGATTGAGGCAAACGCCCCCAGGAAAACGCTCCGGCTGCAAAGCAGAGCGCATAGAACCAATCCAAAAACACAGCCCCGTTCTGGTGAAGTGATATGCTACCCCTGGAGTAGACCGAGTAAAAACAAAACTCTGAATACTCTGGGGGTATTTTCATGTCAAAGACGGCGAAGATGCCCTGAAAGACCGGCGAGGACGGCACAAGAAGGATCATAAACCGCAGACGGAAGAAGAACGGTTACGGATCTGCTGCCTGCAATACGCAGGCACAATACCCCGGTTCCGGCTGGTAGCAATGGATCGTAAGGTATTCGTCCACCTCAGGGCTGTAATCGTGAAGGATGTGCTTTGTTCCGTTCAACGTCACATCTTTAATGCTGAAAGTTCAGAAGTCGTTGACTTTCGGGCATTTCCTGTGTATTCTGTAACATAGAAGGTCAAATGGTTTTTCACAAGATGCATAAAGCACATCCTCTTCCTGCGTATCTATAAGCCTGACTGGAATGCCCTGAGCGGCTGGCAGCCGCCCACGGTCTGTGTAAAATAAACCCAGATATAAAGGAGGCAACCCACCATGAAGATGACCCGCAGAAACTTTCTTTCCACTTCAGCGGTTGCGGCGTTCGCCTGCGGCGCATCCCTGACCGCGCATGCAGCAGGCAGTACCGATGAAAACCGTCTGAACTTTATCACAGATATTTTCAAGGACTCTCCCCAACCGGGCGAGATTGAAGATGCAACGGCGATCACGGCAGAAAAGAACGCCGAATGGTATGAAAAGCTGGATTTTTCAGACCGGCGGGAGTTTGCCAACGCAGAACGCGGCTGGCTGGACAATGCGGAAGGTAAGATCATCTACGCCGAGGATGGCAAATTTGCATGGGATCTGCAGAGCTACGGCGATTTGAACCGGGATGCTCCGGACACTGTAAACCCCAGTCTGTGGCGGAATACCCAGCTCAACGCCAAAGCCGGTCTGTTTAAAGTATGTGATGGCATCTATCAGGTGCGCGGCTTTGATATGGCCAACGCAACCTTCATCCGCACCAACAACGGCTGGATCATTTTTGATGTCCTGATGTGCAAAGAAAATATGCAGGCAGCAAAAGCGCTGATGGAAAACCGGTTCGGACCGCTGGATGTCAAAGCTGTGCTGTACAGTCATAGCCATGTGGATCACTTTGGCGGCGCAGAGGGCGCGATCGACCGGAACGATGTAGCGGACCCCAGCCTTTCCTTCGACAAACAGCTTGCCTCGGGCAAAACGGTCATCCTTGCACCGAAAGGATTTTTGAAACACGCCATCCGCGAAAACGTCTATGCCGGCATCGCAATGGCCCGGCGTGCGCAGTATCAGTATGGTACGGTGCTGGAAAAAGGGGAGAAAGGAGCACTCTCCATCGGCATCGGCATGGGACAGTCTACCGGTCATGTGAGCCTTATTGCACCGACCTATGAGATTGGGGAAGATGTTCCGAAGCTGACCATCGACGGGCTGGAGATCGAATTCCAGCTGACCCCCGGCACCGAAGCCCCTGCCGAGATGAACGCCTATTTCCCGAAATACCGCGCCCTCTGGATGGCGGAAAACTGCACCGGTACGCTGCATAATCTGTACACCCTGCGCGGCGCAGAGGTACGCGATGCCAACGATTGGGCAAAGTACATCATCGAGGCAGATCAACGCTTCTGCAGCAAGACCGACGTGGTGTTCCAGAGCCACAACTGGCCGCACTGGGGCGAGGAGATCCATGAATATCTGCTGAACACGGCAGCCATCTATAAGTTTATCCACGACCAGACCCTGCATTACATGAACCAGGGCTATACCTCCAACGAGATCGCCGCCATGATCTCGCTGCCGGATGCCCTCGAAAAAGTCTGGTATACCCGCCAGTATTACGGCACGCTGCCGCATAACGCCAAAGCCATCTACCAGAAGTATCTGGGCTGGTACGATGCGAACCCGGTCAACCTGGACCCGCTCCCGCCCAGCGATGCCGCTAAGAAGCTTGTAGAATATCTGGGCAGCACGGAGCTGGTGCTCTGCAAGGCAAAAAAGGACTATGCAAAGGGCGAATATCAGTGGGTGGCACAGATCACCAAGGAGCTGGTCTTTGCAGACCCGTCCAACCAGAAGGCACGCAACCTGTGTGCCGATGCGCTGGAGCAGTTGGGTTATCAGGCGGAATCCGGTGCGTGGCGCAACGCCTACCTGATGGGTGCGGCGGAACTGCGGAACGGCAATCTGTCCGGGCGGGCCCGCACGGCGAATGGTCTCACCAACAGTATGCGAGCAATGACGGTTTCCATGCTGTTGGATTATATCGCCATCCTGACGGATGCCAACGCTGCACAGAATGATGACCTGACCTTGAATCTGACCGTAACGGATGAGAATGAACAGTTCTATGTGACCCGTAAGAATGGCGTCCTGCTGTCTTACCCCGGCGAGAACCATCCGGATGCGCAGGCTTCCGTCACCTGCAAGCGTCTGCAGCTCTTTGCATTGATGACAGGTCAGCAGGCCGGGCAGGTACAGATCAGCGGAGATCCCACTGTCCTGAAACGCCTGCTGGCATACGCGTCCAAGTTTGAAAAAACCTTCAATGTCATTGAACCGTAAAAACGATTCGGAATTTCAATTTTTTCAAAAATAGCTCTGGGGCTTTGATATTAAGCTCTGTCAAGAGGGCTGGCACCGTCCAGCCCTCTCTCTTTTTGCAAAAGTTTCCCTCGCTTTTTCTTGCGCCCTGCCGAAAATATCGTGTTTTCAAAACTTTTTGTTGACACCACTCGATTTTTGTGGCAATCTATCCCAACGATTTATAGCAATTCAACTTTTTGGCTGCCATATTGGAAACAAGGCCGCTGACTTCCCCTGCAGCGGCGTGAGCGCCCATCACCAGCAAGATCTGATACGGCGCAAAGTACACTCCAAAATGCTGGCAGGGAACCAGATACAATACCGTCAGCGCTTTGACCTGTTTGCGCACCACCAGTCGGCTGTCCTTTTATTTCAAACCTCCTGCTGCTTGCATCCTGCGGAAAATGCGATTATAATAAGAACCGTCCAACTCGTTTCGTACAACGTTGTACCACAATCAAAAAGAAGAGGCTCCTTATGCAGGAACAGAACATTGCACAAATGCTTGAAAATCCATTCATGCAGTACAATCACATCGAGATCGTATCGGTAACGTCGGACAGCGCCGTCATGTCGCTGGACATCCGGCGGGACACCACCAACATCTACGGTTATGTGCACGGCGGCGCATTTTTTACCATGGCCGACTGCTGTGCCGGGCTGACTGCCCGCTCTGACGGACGGCAGTATGTCACCCAGAATGCTTCGGTCAATTTCATCCACAACGTCAAAGCCGGTCACCTGACAGCCCGCGGACGGACGGTCAGCCGCCGCCGACACATCTGTGTGGTGGCTGTGGAGATCACAGACGAGACCGACACCCTGTTATTTTCCAGCACCTTTTCCATGTACTGTATCAGCGCCGAGGGCTGACTGCTCTTTCTTCCCCGCACTGCGCACGTTTTGCGTGCCGGTGCGGGGCTTTTTTATTGTGCAGCGTATTCTGTCAGCGGCCCACAGCTCTCCCTGGGAAGATACTCGATCGGCAGCAGCCGGCTTTCCGGAGCGACAATCTGACCGTCCAGCTGCCCCAGCACCAGCTGGATGCACTCCCTCGCCATATCCTCCATGGGCAGATAGACCACGCTCAGGCTCGGGATCGAAAACGCATCGGATTCCTCCGGGCCGTTGCCTACAGCGATCAGCCGGGGCAGCTTCTCGCTGATATATCCGACCTCATAAAAAGCCCGCAGCGCACCGTGCGCAATGGCCGAGGAACCGCAGAATACTGCATCCGGCAGCTGCTGCTTCCACTCATGCCTCAGCCGATGCGAAACCGCCTCGTAACCGCCTCGTATGCTGTTTTCACAATACCGGTTGGCCAGGAGCGTCAGCCCGTGGTGCTCCCCTTCCAGCCGGAACCCATGCATCCGGTTTTCCATCCCCTCAAAGACCGGGCTGCTCGTCAGGACTGCCGCCGTCCTGCATCCCTGATCGGCAAAAGCCCGCGCCGCCAGAGCACCCATCTTCAGATCATCCACATTGACGCTGCAATACCCATTGCAAACACGGTTGTACAGCACCACAGGGATCGGCAGCTGCGTGTCCTCCAAAAACTGCAGATCCGCATAGGACGCATTGCAAATGATGGCAGCATGGCAGTTTGCGCCACTGGTCAGTGCCTCGCTTTCCTTCAGGTGGTCGTTGACATACGGGTAGATGACCAGCCGCACCGGACGTGCCGTTTTTTCGATCTCGGCCCGCAGACCATCCCAGAAGCGGAACATCATGCTGGCCCGGAAATCCTGTGCCCAGAACATGGCCACCACCAGTTCATTGGCACCGCTGCCGCCCCGCAGACTCCGGGCAGCCATATTGGGCTGGTAGCCAAGCCGTGCCGCCGCCGCAAAAATTTTTTCCTGCGTGGCCGTACTGATCTTCCGCTCTGCCGCCTTGCCGCCCAAAACAATACTGACCGTACTGGACGAGATCCCGACCTCCTGCGCGATCTGCTTGATCGTAACCATGCTCTTCCCCACCTTTTTCTGATATCAAGTTTATTGTACCCGTTTCCCTGTGTCTTGACAAGCCAAAAAAGCCTCTCTCATCTCAAACCAGCCGTTTTTGTGCACTCTGCATATTTTTCTCTTTTTCTTTTTAGTCATTTCAACAAAGTCGCATTTCTTTTCCTCCAAACTTCGTTTTTTTTCTTGACATTAGTAAATCGTTGTACTACACTCAGTACGACGATTGAGTCAAACGTTGTACCGACGTTTGGCGTTGATATCACCTTTCCATCTATAAGGAGGCTATCGAATGAAGAAAGTTGCAATCGGCGGTGGCCAGGGCTTCTGGGGCGACAGCCCGGACGCGGCCATCCACATGATCCGCAATGCCGATATCCAGTATATGGGCTGTGATTATCTGGCAGAGCTGACCCTTTCCATCATGGCAAAGCAGCAGCTCAAGGACCCCACCAAGGGCTTTGCGCCCGACTTTACCACCCGCATCCTGAAGGAGGCCGGCAAGGAAGCCTGGGACAAGCACATCAGGATCTGCACCAACGCAGGCGGCATGAACATCAATGGCTGCGTGGACGGCATCCGCCAGTGGGCAGAAGGCAACAGCATGAGCGGCTATAAGATCGGTTATGTGACCGGCGATAACATCAAGGATAAGATCCCGCAGCTGCTGAAGGATGGCTGGACCTTCCCCAACTTCGACTACGACGGCAATTTCAACGATATTCTGGACAAGATCTATAACTGCAATGTCTACATCGGCCATGAGGGCATTGAGGGATGCCTGGCAGAGGGTGCCGATGTGGTCATCACCGGCCGTGCGGCTGACAGCGCCCTGTTCCTGGCTCCGCTGAAGTACGAGTTTGGCTGGGCTGCTGACGATTGGGATAATCTGGCCCGCGGCATCATGGCAGGCCATCTGCTGGAGTGCGGCGGTCAGGGTGCCGGCGGCAACTATATGTACGACTGGCGCAATGTCCCCCGCATGGACGAGCTGGGCTTCCCCATCGCAGAGCTGACCGATGATACCTTTGAGATCACCAAGGCTCCCGACTGCGGCGGCATCATCTGCGAACAGAGCTGCAAGGAGCAGTTCCTGTACGAGGTCCACGATCCTGCCAACTACCTGACCCCGGATGTCAACGTGGATATCAGCCATGCTACCATCACCCAGGTGGGTGACAACCGTGTCCGCATCGGCGGCGTCAAGGGCAAGCCCCGCCCCGACACGCTCAAGCTCTGCGTGGGTTACCACAAGGGCTGGAAGACTGTTTCCATGCTGAGCTTTGCATGGCCTGATGCCTACGAAAAGGCTCAGTACTGCGCCGAGGTCATCATGAAGAAGATGCAGCGCCGCGGCATGAAAGCCGATGACATCCACATCAGCTACATCGGCCTGAACAGCCTGCATCTGGGCGTGGCCGATATGAGCGAAGAGGCGCTGAAGAACCTGAACGAGTGTGTCCTGCGCATTGCTGTGTTCAGCGAGGACAAGAGCGAGTGCGCCAAGATCATTCCCGAGATCAGCCCCATGCAGCTGAACGGCCCTCCGGGTGCTTCCTTCTTCGGTGGCCGTGCCCGTGTGCAGGAAGTGATGGCACTGTGGCCCACCACCGTGCCTCGCGATGCCGTACAGGTCGAAAGTCACATTCTGGAGGTGAAGTAAGATGGCAGAGATCTATCTGAACGATATTGCTCACGGCCGCTCCGGCGACAAGGGCGATACCAGCAATGTCTGTGTGTATGCACGCAAACCGGAATACTATAAGATCATTGAGCGCGAGGTGACCCCCGAAAAACTCAAAGCCTACTTTGGTGACATGGTCAAGGGCGAGATCACCCGCTACGATGTGCCCAGCCTGAACGGCTTCAACTTTGTTATGAAGCACGCTCTGGGCGGCGGTGCCACCATGAGCCTGCGTCTGGACAGCCTGGGCAAATCCATGGGCAGTGCCGTGATGCGCATGAAGATCCACGTTGAGGATGGAGAGCTGTAACATGAGTGAACATATGGCATTGGAGAACCTGACAGTTCTCGACCTGACCCGTGTGCTTGCCGGCCCCTTCTGCACCATGATGCTGGCTGACATGGGCGCAAACGTCATCAAGATCGAGGTCCCCAAAGGCGGTGACGACACCCGCAGCTATCCTCCCTTCCGTGCCAAAAATCTGAATGGTGAGCGGGAAAGCGTCTATTTTGCCAACATCAACCGCAACAAAAAGGGGATCACCCTGAACCTGAAGGCCCCTGAGGGCAAGGAGATCTTCAAGGAGCTTGTCAAAAAAGCGGATATCGTGGTGGAAAACTACCGCCCCGGCGTGATGGACAAGCTGGGACTGGGCTATGATGTCCTGAAGGAGATCAATCCCCGCATCATCTATGCGGCGGTCTCCGGCTTTGGCTGCTACGGTCCCTACCACCTGCGCCCGGGCTATGATATTCTGGCTCAGGCCATGGGCGGTATGATGTCCATCACCGGTTCCAAGGGCGGGGAGCCCACCCGTGCCGGTTCGGCGCTGGGTGATATTCTGGGCGGACTTCATGTAACCATCGGCATCCTTGCCGCAGTCAACGCCCGCACCATTACCGGCAAAGGGCAGCGGGTGGACGTGAGTCTGATGGACAGCATGATCGCTGCCACGGAGAACACTGCCCTGAAGTACCTCGAGACCGGCAACATCCCGGCCCCCATGGGCAACCGTTATGCCGCTGTTTCCCCCTACGACAGCTTCACCTGCAAGGGTGGCAAGGTCATCATTGCCGCCGGGAACCAGAAGTTGTACGAGAAGCTCTGCAATGAGGTGTTGGAACGTCCGGACATGATCACCGATCCCCGGTTCGTGGATATGCCGGGCCGTCTGGCCAATCAGGATGCCATTGCCGAGGTCATTGAGGAGCGGATCAAGGATCTGACCCCCAACGAGGCCGCCGAGCTGGTACTGGCCCACGGCATCCCCGCAGGCCCCATTATGAACATCAAAGAGATCCTGGACGATCCCCATGTCAAGGAGCGCGAGATGTTTGTGGAGATGGATCATCCCACCCTGGGCAAGGTCACCGTGAACGGCTGTGCCATCAAACTGATGGACACCAAGCCCTCTGTGCGCACACCCGCTCCCCAGCTGGGGCAGAACAACCGGGACATCTTTGAGGGTGTTCTGGGCATGACCGAAGAGCAGTTCAACACTCTGCACGAGAAGCAGGTGTTCTGATCTCTGACCACCTTTACACACATTATTGAGGAGAAATCACATGCTGGCAGTATTAGGATTCGTCACCATTCTGCTGGTGCTGGCATTGATCATGAGCAAGAAGGTCTCTACCCTTGTAGCTCTGATCTTTGTTCCCGCCATCACCGGCTTCATCGCAGCATTCATCAACGCCCCCAATGTCATTATCCAAGCCGCACAGGCTGCTGCCGAAAAGGCCGGAACTGCTTATGTTGAGCCGGTCATCACGTTCGGCACCCGCTTTACCAAGGCACTTTCCATCCTCAGCGCAGATTATATGGGCAAGGGCCTGAGCAGCATCGTTGCCACCGGTGTCATGTTCATCTTTGCCATCCTGTTTTTCAGCACCTGCTCGGATGCCGGTGTCTTTGATCCTATCATCAACCGTATCCTGAAGTTTACCGGCGAGGACCCCGTCAAGGTCTGTATCGGCACCTTCCTCATCGGCTGCATCTGCCATCTGGATGGCTCCGGTGCCACCACCTTCCTGATTGCCATCCCCGCCTGTATGCCCCTGTTCCAAAAGCTGAAGATGAACCTCTGGGTAGAGGCTACCATCGTGGCGCTGGCCGCCGGTATCATGAATGTTATGCCCTGGGGCGGCCCCACAGTCCGTGCAGCCGCAGCCATGTCCGGCCTGGGCTATGAAGTCACCGGCAGCGAGCTGTGGGTGGGCATCATGCCCGCCTGGATCGCAGGCTTGGTGACCTGTCTGCTCGTCGCGGCTTTCCTGGGCAAAAAGGAAGCCAAGCGCATTGCTGCAGGCATCCCCGCGCAGGAGGTCACTGGTCTGACCGAAGCAAAGACCACCAACACCTCCAACGAACTGGCCCGCTCCGGCTGGCGCTGGTACTTTAATGTGGCACTGATCCTGGTCATCCTGTACATCCTCGTTACCAACCGCCTCAGCCCGGCTGTCACCTTTATGATCGGCTACTGCGTCCTGCTCATCGTCAACTACCCCAGTGTGGATCTGCAGCACAAGATCATCAACAGTCACGCACAGGCCGCATTCCTGATGGTCTCCATCGTCTTTGCCGCAGGCGCATTCACCGGTGTGGTCAAAAATTCCGGTATGCTGGCTTCCATGACCGACGCTCTGGTCTCCATCATCCCCACCAGCATGGGCACCTTCATTGCCCCCATCGTCGGCCTGTTCAGCGTTCCGCTGAGCCTGCTGTTTGACCCGGACTCCTACTACTACGGCGTTATGCCGGTCATCGCCAACGCTGTTTCCGCTATGGGCGGCAACGCACTGGCTGTGGCAAAGGCTTCCATCATGGGCCAGATGACGCTGGGCTTCCCGCTCAGTCCCCTGACGGGTGCCACCTTCCTGCTGCTGGGCCTTTCCGGCCAGGACCTGGGCGACCACCAGAAGCACACCCTCCCCTACGCATGGGTTGCATCTGCCATTATGGTCGCTGTGGGCTGCGTAGCCTGTGGGCTGCTGTTCTGAGGTCTCACCAAAAGAAACACCTTCCTCCTTTTTCACCCATTCCTTCATTCTGATTCCGAAACGTATGCCGGGCGAAGTTCCCGCAGCACGCCACGGAATGCGTGCAAACCAGCAGACTTCCACCCGGTGCTCCGGGTGGTGTCGGCTGGTTTTGCCGTTTTTGAAGGATACCGTCCTGCCCTTGGGGCAGAAAGGAGTTTTCTCTTATGCCCGAGCCCATCCAGACTCCTGTTCCTGCGGCGGACGAACTGGCCGCACAGGTGCTGCTGCTGGCACAGAGTCGGTTAACTGCCGACCTGCGTTTTTTATCCTCCGCCCTGGAACAGCTGAAGCCGATCCCCGTCCCTGCGCTGGACACCCTGTTTGCCGGGGATGGCCACTGCTTATACTATTGCCCTGAAACGCTGCTCCGCACATTCCGGGCACAGCAGTCTGTGCCCACCCGTGCCCTGCTGCATGTCACCCTGCACTTTCTTCTGGGGCATCCCTTCCAACGGCAGGAAATGGATCACCGCCTATGGAGCCTTGCCTGCGACATTGCCGTAGAGGAAGTCATCCGGGAACTGGAGATCCCCTCCTGCGCCCTGCCGGATGATGCTGCACAGGACAGCTGGCGCAGCCGCCTGCAGGATGCCTGCCCTCACCTGACGGCAGAAGCCATCTATAATTTTCTGCTGGAACGGCAGTACCCCGCCGATGTTCTGGCGGAATTGACCCAGCTTTTTTCCCGGGACAGCCATGCGCTCTGGTATGCTGCGCCACGGCCCGGCTCTCGTCCGGCCCCCAACGGACAGCTGCTGCCCGCCGGGGAGGATGAGGATATCACCAACGAGACCGAACTGCGCAAAACCGACATCCGGGACGAAACGCTGCAGCAGATGCAGCAGCGGCAGAAGGAAACCCTGCGCAGACAATGGAAGCAGCTGGCCCGCCAGGCCAAGACCGATCTGGAGACCTTCAGCCGCCGTCACGGCAAGCGTGCCGGAGCATTGATGGATGGGTTAGAGCCTGTGACCTTTGAGGAATGCGACTATACCGACTTTCTTCGCCGGTTCGGAGCACAAAACGAGGTGCTGCAGCTTTCCGAGGACGAATTTGACCTCATCTATTACACTTACGGTCTGCGCACCTACGGCAACATTCCTCTGGTCGAGCCGCTGGAATACCGGGACGACAAGCGCATCCGGGAATTTGTGATTGCCATCGACACCTCCGGCAGTGTACAGGGCGATATCGTTCAGAGCTTTTTGCAGCGCACCTGCGACGTTCTGCGGCAGAGCGGCTCCTTCACGGAGCGGGTAGAGATCTATCTCATCCAATGCGATGCCGAGGTGCAGAGCGTGGAGCGGCTGACCAGTCTGGACCAGCTGCATGAGCTGATCCCCCGGCTGAAGCTCCGGGGCTTCGGCGGTACCGACTTCCGGCCGGTGTTCGCCTATGTAGACAGGCTGCTGGAAGAGAAAAAGCTGACGAACCTCAACGGCCTGCTCTATTTTACCGACGGCGTGGGCACCTACCCGGAAAAATCCCCTGCCTACAAGACTGCCTTCATCTTTAACCGTGACGACCACATCAGCCCCCACGTTCCCAGCTGGGCCATCCGGGCTGTACTTACCACTGACAACATCCGCCTGCTTGAACCGCAGAAGACCCGAACCGAGGAGGACACCGAATCATGGATATAGCAAGTGCAAAACAACAGATCAAAAATACCGTGCAGATCTACCTGCAGAAGGACGCTCTGGGCCGCTACCGACTTCCGCTGGTGCACCAGCGGCCCATCTTCCTGCTGGGTGCGCCGGGTCTGGGCAAGACTGCCATTATGCAGCAGGTCGCTGATGAGATGGGGCTTGGCCTTGTGAGCTATTCCATGACCCACCACACCCGCCAGAGCGCACTGGGTCTGCCTGTGATCGTAGAAAAGGAATACGGCGGCAAGCACTATCAAGTCAGCGAATACACCATGAGCGAGATCATCGCCAGCGTCTACGACTGTATGCGCACCACCGGCAAAACGCAGGGCATCCTGTTTCTGGACGAGATCAACTGCGTCTCCGAGACCCTCTCCCCTGCCATGCTGCTGTTCCTGCAATACAAAGTCTTTGGTGGGCATCAGATCCCCGAGGGCTGGGTGGTGGTCACCGCCGGCAACCCGCCCCGCTTCAACAAAAGCGTCCGGGAGTTTGATGCTGCCACCCGTGACCGCCTGAAGGTGATCGAAGTTGAGCCAAGCTATGAAGCATGGAAGGCCTATGCGCTGGAACACGGTGTCAGCCGCAGCGTCATCAGCTATCTGGATATCCGTCCCGAAGATTTTTACAAGGTCGAGACCACTGTGGACGGTCTGACCGTGGTAACGCCCCGTGCCTGGGAGGATCTCTCCGAGATCCTGCAGTATCACGAAGAGCTGGGCCTTGCAGTCGGCGAGGAGCTGACCACCCAGTATCTGCAGAACAAGCAGGTCGCCCGGGATTTTGCCATCTACTACGAACTCTATCAGAAATATCGTCAGGCCTACAATATTGATGCCATCCTGCAGGGTGTGTGGGATGAGGATGTCCTCACGCAGGCACGCAGCGCCAAGATGGACGAGCGGATGAGCCTTGTCAGCCTGCTGCTGGAAGCCGTGTTCCTGCAGATGGAACGCTGTACCCTGCGCCACGATGCGCTGCGTCTTATCGTGGCCACCCTCAAAGCCCAGCGCGGGACGCTGGATGTTCCCGGCGATGCCCTGACCGCCCTCGCCGGGCTGGAGGACAACTGGCGCGCCGAAGCCAACAAAGCCCCCTCTGCCCGGCAGAAGGTCTATCTCGATCTGCTGTCGCTGACTGCCCAATGGCACGGAGAACTTTCCGGCTCCACCCCTTTTTCCGCCCTCAAGGCCTGCTATCAGCGCTCGGTCGCCGACCTGCAGGCTGAGGTCGCTGAAACGCAGAAGAAGCTTGGCGATCTGCTCCGTTTTTTACAGGAAGCCTTCGGTAAGGGAACGGAGCTGAGCATGGCGGTAAACGATCTGACCGTAGCCCCCATAGCCACCGCATTTCTGGGGCAGTTTCTCAGCACCGATTACTTTGCAGCCAGCCGGGATCTGCTGCTGCACCGGCAGTCGGAGCAGCTGCTGCACCAGATCGATCTGACAGGACTGGTGTAAAATGGAACTGCTGCAATTTGAAGTAACCAACGCCGGAACGCTGGGCAGCCGTTGGACACCCCCCGCCCCGGAAACAAAAAAGGCCTCCTCCCTGCCCGGAGCCGCACTGGCAGCTCTCTTGCAGGAGGAGGATGACGAGGATGATTGGGGCGGCGATGCTCCCGACATGAGCGCAGAGTTTGCACGGCTCAGCCATCTGAACGAAGAGTCCGACACCGATGCCCTGCCCCTGACAGCAGACTTTGCCCCTCTGCCGGATGGCTCTCTAGCGCTGGTGCGCTGGCCCCGGCTGGCACGGCCTGCTGTGGTACCCGACACTGTAGAAGGCCGCACTGTCACCGCCATTGCCGCTGCCGCCTTTGCTGCCAGCCATCTGGATGAGGGCTGCTTTGCGCAGTTCGGGCAATCGCCTATCAGTTTCAGCATATTTTGTATGCGAATGGGCCGCGCAGTCACCACCGAAACGCTGGACGAAGGCGGGCCGACTTCCGTCACACTGCCGGACAGCATCACTCACATTGGTCCCTACGCGTTCTACCACTGCACAAATCTGACTTCCATCACCCTGCCGGATGCCATTTCCGCCCTGCCTGCCGGTGTATTCGGCGACTGCAGCCGCCTTACCAGCGTCCATCTGCCGGAGCAGCTGCAGGCTCTGGGCTATCTGCCCCGCCCCACGGATCAGATCATGCCGGATGTCGGCACGTTTGCCGGGTGTCATGCCCTGAAACAGCTGACGCTGCCTCCACAGCTTAAAATGCTGGGCGCTCACAGCTTCAACAGTTCCGGTCTGAAAACACTGACTGCGAGGGATGCCGGGTGTGAAAATTGGAGCCATACTGTCACTGTGGCTGTGTCTGCATTTGACCACACTGCCGCACTGCTCTGGCTGGAAAAGGCCGATGTTTCCGGCCATGTGGTGGCGCGGCTGGGTCTACCCGTGGCCCGGGATAAAATTCTGGCAGGCGATGCCAAATTCGGAGCCATCCTGCGGGTACCGGTGCTGTTCTTCACCCAGCCGATGCCTTACTTTGACCAACTGGCCCGGGACGCGTTCCGGCTGGATTTCTCGGCTCGTATGGCGCTGGCTCGGCTGGAAGCCTCTGCAGGGCTTTCCCCCGCCGACCGCCAGTGGTATTGTGCAGTTCTGGTGCAGTATTTCGACCGGGCTCCACAGTTCATGCCCTGCCCGGCAGAGCAGGCGTATGCCGCGTTATTCCATTATCTCTGCCGCTGTGAATTGCTGACTGCTGCCGATGTCAGTGCCATCCTCCGGATGGCCGGTGCGCTCTGCCTGCCCGCCGAACTCATCAGCGAGATGATGGAGGTGCGCACCCGCCGGTTTGAAACAGTCACCGGCTTTGAGGATCTGGAGTTGGATTGATCAAAACCATAAACACTGCCTAGAAAGATGCCTCGCCTGCACCGGCACGGTACAGATCGGAAAGGGGTTGGGATTTTCCAACAAGTGTTTTGCAACGCAAAACGAGCAGATGTATATACGTCTGCATTGCTTGCTACAATGGTGTTGGTTCTGAGAAGCTCACAGCCAGTGAGCTATACAGATGCCCAAACCTAAGCTACAATGAAGATGTGCTGAGAGAACGAAGCATTGCTTGAGCTGAACGCTCGTACGCGCAAACTGTTCTCCGCCATCTCCATTGCAGCGTTCGATTGACGCAGGTTGAGTTATCGGCAGATAAAAATGTTGCCGTATATTCGTGTCACAAAGCAAGCTGAATCGGTAATGGGCATAGGCGGAACCGGCATTCAAGGAGGTCAGAAAAATGGAAGCTGCTGTTATTACCGCCGTCGGTATCGATGTGTCTAAGAGCAAAAGCACAGTTGCGGTACGGAGACCCGGAGGCGAAATCGTACTTCGGCCTTTCGAGATCCACCACACGAACAGTGACTTGAAAAAGCTGGCATCCACACTCAAAAAACTGGGAGGCGATATCCGTATTGTAATGGAACATACCAGTACGTACTGGAGACCGATCGCACTGACATTGAAGGAAGCGGGCTTTTTTGTTTCCGTTGTCAATGCGATGCTGATCCACGATTTTAGTGATAATACGATTCGAAAGCTAAAGACGGATCGAGCGGATGCTCTTAAAATCGCAAACTATGCGCTCACCTTTTGGGATACACTACCCCCGTTCAACAGTGAAGAAGAAACCAGGCTGCTTCTTAAAATGCAATCCAAAGCAAACGAGCGGATCACTGCGACTGCAACAGCGTTGCGGAACGGGCTGATCGCACTGGCTGACCAAATATTTCCTGGGGTAAATATTGCATTTGATCCGAACACAAAAAATGCGAATGGACATGAAAAGTGGGTGGACTTCTTTCTGCGTTATTGGCACAAGGATTGTGTCTGTCAATATTCCATGGAGGCTTTCACGGAATCTTATCGGGGATGGTGCAAACGAAAAAACTACAAGTTCCGTACAGATACCGCTCACAAAATCTATCTGCTTGCACAGGAAGGCGTGGCTACTCTTCCGAGATGCGAAAGCACGAAGATGCTGATCACGCAGGCTTGTAAAAGCCTGAATGCCGTTTGTGAGGCCAAGCAAAGCACCCTAGCGGTTGGCTGCAATGCTCCCCGAATACGAGGTTGTAATGCAGATGGAAGGAGCCGGACCCATTACCGGGCCTGCTCTTATGGCCGAAATTGGTGATGTTCGGCGGTTCAAAAACAAGAAAGCGTTGGTAGCCTTTGCTGGTATTGATGCACCACCGTCCCAGTCTGGTGCATTTGAATCCAAGTCACGCCATGTTTCTAAACGAGGTTCACCGCATCTGAGGCGAACTATTTTTATTGTATCGAATATTATTTTAACACGCTCAAACCCGGAAAATACTGTTTACTGCTTTATGGACAAAAAGCGTTCCGAAGGAAAGCATTATTACGTTTATACCGTCGCAGGAAGTGCCAAGTTCCTGCGAGTCTATTACGCTCGTGTTACTGAATTTCTGCGTTCCCAGCCATCTCCTGATGCCTGTTGATGGTTTCTGATGAACCATTACGATGATTTTCAGCCGACAAGCTGTGCTGTCGGCTTATTAAAGTTGCCGGATGCTCAACTGCACCCGGCAATAAACTTTTGATGATTTTTTTGTTCAGGCTATTGACGCTCGTTAGCAGGTTTGCGGGTGCTATGAAGCCTCTCAACGTGCTTCCCAAATTTGAAAATCATTTTGCAAATCAGACCGTCCGTTTTCAAGTTCAACTTGAAGCGGACGGTTATTTTTTGCTCCGGAAGTTTTCGAGTTTGCAACCGCAGCAAGCAGGGCGAGTTGGTACCACCTCGCAATTTTCGAATCCGATTTTACAAATCCAGCTTCAAAACACTTGTTGGGCTTCGCCCAAACCCGATATTCCGCACAAAATTGCGCTGGCTACACGTTTCGGCTGATACCGAATAAGCAAATTTTCTTGGAGAAAAATTTGTTCTATGAAAATCGGCGTTGATTCATTCAATATTGAATCAAACCGGAGCTATCACTTCCGGTTTTGAAGGTACCGCAGCCGGAAGCCGCTGATCGTCACCACCAACCTGACGCTGGATGAAATACGCTACCCACAGGATACCGCCAATGCCCGCATCTATGACCGCCTGCTGGAAATGTGCGTCTCGATCTCCTGCATTGGGGTCAGTTTGCGGAAGGAGAACGCACAGGAAAAGCTGGAACGACTAAAACTTTTGATCGGATGAAACCGAACCTGTCGGAAAACAAAAATTGCCGGGTGAAAAAACACCCGGCTACAAGGATTTGGAGGTCTGCCTATGAATTTGAATCGGTCCGACATGACCGAAACTGTGAAATCCGAAAATTATACGAATAATTTCTTGCAAAAGGACTCGAATCTCATTACAATGGAGGTGGTCACTCAAACCAATGCCGTCAAGTCTCCGACTGACAGCCCGGCAACCACGAAGCTGGTGTACACGGTGGAAGAGATTGCACGAATGCTGGCCATCAGCCTGCGCTCTGCCTACAACCTGTGCAACAGCACCACCGAGTTCCGTGTCCTGCGGGCAGGCGGAAGCATCCGCATCCCGAAAGACAGCTTCGATGCGTGGCTCAACCGGGCAGCTTGATAAGGAGGCAAACCGTATGGCATATATTACGAAGCGCGGAAACTCTTACAGCGTCCGCTACACTTACGAAGATGAACACGGCAAAAGCTGCGACAAATGGGAAAGTTTTCCCACAAAAGAGGAGGCAACAAACCGTAAGAAACAGATTGAGCACGAACTGGCGGCCGGAACCTTGCAATTCCAGCCTATGCAGAGGATTCCCACGAAAAAGCCGACCGTGCAAAAACCGTGCATTGACCGTGCAAGCCCCGAATTTTCGGGGTTACATAACAAAAAAAGAACGCCAAATCTTACGATTTGACGTTCAAAATTTGGTGCACCTCGCGCACTCATATCCGAACTTTTCTCTGCTTTCACGGCTTCCCCGAAAGCGACCGTTTCCGTACCTTCCTTATAATTAAAGGTAATGAGAACCTTATCATCGTAGAGATAGATGGCATTGATGAAGGTGTCCACCAGTGCCTGCCGCTACTCCGGCTGGGTCATATCCAGCTTGCGGAAGCGAAGCAACCAAAAGCGGACGAACTCTTCTTTCATCTTCGGCTTGGCCAGCCGTTCCTCTGCAATGCGGGCTTGCAGTTCTTTCCGCTGTTCTTCCAGAGCCTCCAACCGCTCTTTCGTGGAACTGGTCAGGATGCCCATCTGGATGGCATTCAGCATATTGGTGATGCCGACTTCCGTTTCTTTCAACTGCTTTTCATAGATGGGCAAATCCGTGCTTTCCTGATTTTGCAATTCCATGACTTTGGCAATGATGGCATTCATGGAAGCGTCATCTTCCACCAGCTTCATGGTTTCGTTGACCACCAGATCTTCCAGCCACTGTTTCCGCACGGCCTTTTTATCGCAGGTCTTTTTCTTCTTGGCGGCAGCACATTTATAAAAAGCCGCCCTCATTCTCAGATCGTCCAATTCCGGCTTGCCGACTGCAGATCCACCATGTGGGTGTACAGTCCCTTCCGGGCGTACAGCTCTGCCGGTCTGCCTTGCTCCGCTACGATGCCATCCTTCAGCACAACAACCTTGTCTGCACCTGCCACGGTACGCATCCGGTGAGCGATGATGAGAACGGTCTTGTTTTTGATGAGGCGGGACAGAGCCTCCTGAATCGCCGTTTCGTTCTCAACATCCAGACTTGCGGTGGCCTCGTCCAGCAGAATGATGGGCGCATCCTTCAGAAAAGCACGGGCGATGGAAATGCGCTGACGCTCACCGCCGGAAAGAGCGCAGCCATTCTCGCCGATATTGGTGTTCCACTTGTCCGGCAGCTTCTCGGCAAATTCCTCGCAGTTTGCCAGCTTTGCCGCCGTAAGGACCTCCTCGTCGGTGGCACCTTTGCGCCCCAGACGGATGTTTTCGAGGATTGTGTTGTCAAACAGGGTCACATCCTGAAAGACGATGGAATACAGGCTCATGAGTTTTTCCGGGTCGATTCGGGAGACATCCATGCCGCCCACGGTGATACTGCCCTTCTGGTAATCCCAGAACCGTGCTGCCAGCCGGGAAACAGTGGTCTTGCCGCTGCCGGAGGGGCCCACCAGCGCCGTAACCTCCCCCTGCTTTGCGGTAAAGGAGACATCCCGCAGCACCGCTTCACCGGAGTCATAGGCAAAGCCCACATGGTCGAACACGATATCGCAGCCCTGATTGGTCAGCTGCTCGCTGCCGGTCTGCAGGGGAGCGTCCAGAATCTCATTCATCCGCCCCACATTGGTACGCATGGCGATGACCGCCGCCAGATTCTGCAAAGCCCCCTGCATGGGGTCGTACATCCGGGATGCCGCCATCAGGAACAGAAACAGGGTCAGTACATCGATGCTGCCCTGCACCAGCAGCACCGAACCGGTGAGCGCCACCGATGCAATGCCCAGCTTGAGCACCATGCCGGCGGAGGACACAAACAGCGCTGTTTCCAGCTCTGCCACAATAGACTGCTTTTCCACTGCCCGAATTTTGCCGGAAAGGCCGGACAGATACTGCTGCTCCGCATTGCTGGCTTTCAGGTCCCGGAGAGTCTCGATGTACTCCTGAATACCGTCCGCACAGGCCATTTTCGCCGCCATGGTCCTGGCCTGCACCTTATCCTGTACCCGATAGCTGCCCACCACGATGGCGATGGACACCGGGATGACCCACAGAGCTGCCAGTGCCATCCGCCAGTTGAACGCAAACAGGCTCAGCGCAATGATCACGGTGGAGATGAGGGAACCGAACAGGCCGGGAATAAAGTGAGAGCAGGTCTTTTCCAAAACCTCACAGTCCGACATGATGGTACTGGTCAGATCGGCCAAATCTCGTTTGCCAAAGAAAGACAGCGGCAGCTTACGCAGACGTTCTGCGAGAGCCAGACGGCGGATACCGCTTTCTTTATAGGTCGTAAAATAGGTTCCGTTGTACTGGAACCATGTGGTCAGCAGGATCAGCGCAAAGCAGCCCACGCACCCCAGCAGATAGAAGGTGCTTCTCCCGCTCGTGGAGTCTGCCAGCAGGTCTTTTACCAGAAGATACAGCAGCCCGGTGGGCAGCATGAACGCCATGTTCTGGAACGCACAGGCCAGAACGCCCTTTACAAGCCCCTTTGCGCCCTCCGGGGAGCTGGCTGTGGCGTGTTGAATTTTTTCGATCATTCCTTACCCCTCCTTTGCGACCTTCCACTGCACCGAGGCCTGATAGTCCTGCCACATCCGGGCAAACAGGCCGTTCTGCGCGCACAGTTCGTCCTTTGTGCCGGATTCCACAATCTGCCCATCCTGCACCACATAGATGCAGTCGGCGTTGGCTACGGTGGACAGACGGTGTGCGATCATCAGCACGGTTTTGCCCTTGGCAAGCTGAGCAAAGGCTGCCTGCACCTTTGCTTCATTGTCCGGGTCGGCAAAAGCGGTGGCCTCGTCAAGCAGCAGGATGGGCGCATTTTTCAGCATGGCGCGGGCAATGGCAATGCGCTGCTGCTCGCCGCCGGACAGATACACGCCTTTTGTGCCAATGACGGTATGGATGCCCTCCGGGAACTTTTCCACGATATCCATGCACTGTGCAGCTTTCAGCGCCGCCAGCACCTCGGCTTCGGTGGCCTGCGCTCTGCCCAGCCGGACGTTGTCCAGAATGCTGCCCTTGAGCAGGCGGCTGTTCTGGAAGACAAAGGAGATGGTATCCATCAGCTCTTCCTTGGGGATATCCCGCACATCCGCTCCGCCCACCCGGACGCTGCCGCTCTGCACATCAAAGAACCGGCAGACAAGGTTTGCCAGCGTGGATTTGCCGCCGCCGGAGGGGCCTACAAAAGCCACCGTCTGCCCCGGCTGAATCGCCAGCGAAACGCCCTTGATGACCTCGGTTTTTCCGTCGTAGCTGAAATGCACATCCCGCAGCGTGACAGAGGCATCCTGCGGGTGTTGCGGAACAGCCTGCACCTGCATGGGCGCCGCCTCCAGCACCGAGTCGATGCGTGCCAGCGCATCCGCTACCACCATCTTGTTCTCACTCATGTACATGATACGGGTCAAAGTCAGGGAGATCACCGGCGTGATGATGATATAGAACAGCAGGTTCAGCAGAAACTCCGGGGTGACGCCGTGGGGCGTGAACAGCAGCCCGCCCGCAATCAAAAAGGCGAACACGCCGTTGACGGCGGCGGTATAGAACATCATGGGCAGGCGCAGGTCTTTGGTGTAGGAGATGACCCACTTTTCATACTCATCAATGGTGGTCTTGAACTTTTTGAAGGAAAATACCGATTGCCCGAAGGTCTTGACCACCGGGATGCCCCGGACGTACTCCACGGCCTCGTTGGACATCGCCTCCAAGGCGTTGCCGTACTGCCGCATTTTTTCAGCCATCCGCTTGCCGGTCATGGTCGCCATGATGAGGAAAGCCAACACCACCGGCGCAAGGCTCAGCAGACCCAACCGCCAGTCGAACGCCAGCAGCAAAACCAGCAGCCCCACCGGGGTAGCGATGGCGTTGTACTGGTCGGGCAGCTGGTGGGCCAGATAGGTCTCGGCGGCTCCGGTGCTCTCATGGATGATCTTACGCAGCTTGCCGCTGCCGAAAGTCTCGGCAAAGCCCAACGGCAGCACTGCCAGATGCTCCGACACTGCCAGCCGCAGATTCGTCGCCACCCGGAACGCCGACAGGTGGGAGCACATCAGCGCCGCAATGTAGATAAGGTAAGACAGCACTGCAAACAACACTGCCATCCAGCCGTAATGGGGGATGTTCACCGCCTGTGCATAGTTTGGCGCTGCGTTCAGCACATCCCGCAGGATCTTCCAGATATAGAGGAACGGGATCAGCGCCATCAGTGCGCTGACAGCGGAGAGCACCAGTGAAGCATAGGTGAATACCCGATGTCCGCCTGCATAGCCCATCAGCCGGGAAAAGTCCGATCGTTTTTTCAATCAAATCACATCCTTACCGTAATATTGCCATGCGTACCGCCTGACATGATCGGGTGCGCATGTGCCGTTTATTCTGCCTCAGACAAATTTTCCGTGACGAAAAGTTCAATGACATTTTCCATAGTTGCCTGATCATAGTCCTCTGCGATGGCGGCAGCATTCCAATAAGCATAATTTCCTTCATACCAGCTCTGCAGGTCGTCGAGATCCTCTGCATAGCGGAATTCCAGATGATACGTCGTTTCCATCGTATCGGGCGCAAAGGCAAAGTAGGTAAACTCCCCGGAATCCGCATCCTCGCTCTGGTAGAAGAGGAAGCTGTTTTCATTGTCCACATCCAGTTTCTGGTAGGTGTGTGCAAACACTTCCTGTCCTTGCGCATCCAGACCGGTGATGGTGTCGCCATTCATCACGAATTTTTCCACGCCGCCCAGAAAATAGCAGTTGAACGCCGTGCTGTCCGGATCTGCTGCATATTTTTCAACAGCCTCCTCGCCATACGGCTCTGCCATGCACATTCCCAGCAGCATATCCGTAGCCGATTCCGCATTGTCCTCGCCTACCAGCGGCGTGGTGGCATCGATCCAGATCGTCCGGTACTCGGGTTTCGACAGCTCCGGGAACAGCTCCACATATGTACCGCTGATGGTAGTCAAATAATCATCGGCCATTGTACTCTGATTGGCCGTTGACGACGTTTGGGTATCCGGTTTCGCCTGACCGCAGCCGACAGCCGACAGCAGGCAGATTAAACAAAGCGCAAAAGCAGCAAATTTCTTTTTCATACAGTACCTCCTGATGTTCTTTGGTTAGTGTACTCTGACTACTGGGCATTCTAACATGATTTGTGCTTTCAAACTACTCCGTTTTGTTTCCTATGCTCCATTTTGCCGTTTGTTTTTTGTCGGCACGATAGCGGGACGGCGTCTTCCCGTACCGCTTTTTGAAGCTCTCCGAAAATTTGCTGGCGTTGTCATATCCGGCACGTTGCGCAATCTCTGTGATAGGCTTTCTGCTACGAACCAGCTCCACCGCCGCCTGTTCCAAACGATATTCTTTGATATATCGGTAAACTGGCACGCCATAGACCTGCTTGAACAGCTTTTGCAGATGGGACACCGACATCTCATGCTCTGCGGCCAATTGGGCAAGGGATACATACCCCTCCCGATTGGTCAGCAGATGATCCCGCAGATGGTGTGCCAACTCGGTCTGTTCAGAGGAAAAATAGGCATCCGCTCCGGCTTCCTGCGGAATACGCTCCAGGAGCATGAGCAATTCCAGCGCCTTTAGCTGTAAATAGGTGCGCTCCGCGTAGAATGCGCTTTCATAAAGTTCCCGGAACACATGCTCGCAGCGCGACCCTGCGGAACCTACCATATACCATTTGCTTTCAAGATGGTTTTGTTTCAGTGCCGAAAAGTCCACATGAAACACTGGGGCATGCTGCGCGATCCAACCGCTGGCCACCTCCGGGTTTACCTCCAAACAGATCCCCTCGTAGTAGCCCAGCGGAAAGCTGGATTCCGAACTGCTGCCGTGAACGCCGTCGTAGCAGCTGACGGCCATATCCCCCGGCTTTAGCAGAACGCTATCACGCATGGAAAAGCTGGTTTCAAAACGGCCATTGATGCAGAAATTGATCTCTATCATACCGATCTGCGTGCGGATTTCCGTATAGGTCTCCATCTCCAGCCGCAGCAGCATGATCCCCACGCCATCAAACAGCCGGTAATAGTGAATTTCTCCACTTCCAGCCGCATTTTCAAAGCCGCCTGTTTGTCCGGGATTATAGGGAGTGACCCCCGTTTTGTCATGAAAAATGATATCAATCATACTGTTTATTCAATCCGATCTCCACAATCCGTCTTTTGCAGGGTTTGGAATGGCAGCTGTGGTCAACTGGCAGATCCCTGTCTTTCATGTTTTTCCTTTCTTCGCCCCTTGCATCGCAATTTTCTCAACCATGCGCTATCCCAGTGCCACATCCAGTACCACCATCACGCTGAAGCCTACCGCAAAAAAACACCGTGCCGACGTTAGAGTGCCGCCCCTGTGACATTTCCGGGATCAGCGCCTCCACCACCACATACAGCATGGCTCCGGCGGCAAAGCTGAGCAGATAGGGCAAGGCGGGCACCACGATGCCTGCCGCCAGGATCGTCAGCACTGCTCCGATCGCACCGAGAATGTACCATCGAATCAGCTTTTTCGGTTTCTCCGTCTTCATCTTTTTTGCCTCCGATTGCAGTTCATGATTCTGCTTTTCATTTGGGCAATTTCCAACTTCTTAGAAAATCAAATGGACAATACCGCTGACAATTGCCGCTCCCGCAACCCAGATCAGCGCCAGTATGCTTCGCTTTTTCAGCACCTGCCTCCAGGTCTGCACGAACGGCGCATCTTCAAGCCCTGGCAGCACCCAAAACTGGCTGTGCCCGACCCATAGCTTGTCGATTACAACGCCGTCATAGATATTCATGACCTCAAGAAACAGCAGCGCCTGCCAATAGGCCTCACCAAAGGAGGAAGCCCCGTTCCACAAACCGATGATCAGCACAAGAGCAGCAAGCATCACGATAAAGAACGGTATTATAAAGCATTTTCGTTTCCGGTTCATCGTATTGCGGTCGATCAGTCCCAGTTCGATGGCGCGATCCTGCACCTCCTTGGGATAAAAGTACAGTCCATTGACAGCACCGCCGATCACAGCGATTTTTACCATTGCGGTAAACAGCAGACAATAAAGCAGCAGTTGCAGTACGATCATTGTTTTTCTCCTCTCAGTCTGCGTGCGAATCGGGCATATGCTCCCATTTCCTTCGTCTTCCATCGTGGTTCATACAAAACAAGAAAGTATGCCAGAAATACCATGTACCGAATCGTTTGATTTCCATTTCAATATGCCGCCCACTATTATCTGACCTTCATGCAAAAATCGCAGCGGTCATTGCCGCGCCCCAGCGTCATGCTTCTCTCCCAGATCAGCTTCGGATGCAGCCCGGTATAGCTGATGTCATCACTGTCGCAAAAGCAGCGGCACAGCTCCGGGCAGCCGTATTCTGTGCAGGTGTCGTGATAGGGACACTTCATCATATCCACACGCCAGACGCCGTTGCCGGTCTGCAGTTCTTTTGGGGCAAAGCCCGCCGCCGGGCCGAAAACGCTCCGGGTGGATCTGACGAAAACGCCGGGAACAAGGCGGTAAAGCCCCGGTATGTGCAGCAGGGCGGCAAGCTGTTTGTGGCTCGTTCTCGCCAGTTGCTCCACATAGCCGTGAACGGTTTGCAGTGCTTCTTCTTTCGGCATGACCCGCTGCAAGGTTTCGTAGGCCGCAATGCCCGGCAATATCTGCCGCTTGAGGTGGTATTGCTTTTCCTTGCTTGCATCTGCATTTTCAGCCAGCAGCGCACTCAGGCGCATATCAAAAGCGGTGTTCAGTTCCTTTGCCTGCGCGGGAAAGCGCAGTGCCGCAGTCTCCCGGAAATCACGGGAGAGATAGGTTTCCTTCCTCTTCATCGTCCGTTACCCTTTCTTTTTGTACCCGCAGTCGCAGTAGGGTCCGCCGGAAGCAAGGGTATACTGCCGCACAAAATTTGTCACACCGCCCGCTTCGCTCATGGTGTAGTCCAGATGGCACAGGGCGGGGGTCAGGTCGTACAGCCCCAGTTCCTTCATCAGCACACAGATGCCGCATTTGGTAAAGCGTCCCTCGTAGCCGCTGCCATCCGGGTATTCGTAAAATTCCATGTTCCACGAGTAGGGGTTGCGGTCGGCGGCTTTCAGGGCGGCAGTGGCTTTCATAGCGGCAATATCCTTTGGGGTAAACTTGCTTTTTCCGCTTTTGCGGCAGAACCACTTCATCAGTGGCGTCATCTGAGCGTTCTCATAGTATACCGTCAGCGCCTCTGTATCCGGCCGCTTCGGCATACAGAGAACGAACGCCCCCAGCATGGCGCAGCCAATGATGTTCAATTGGAAGCGGTCACCCTTTTCAAACTCCGGCAATTTGGCGATGATCTCTTTGTATTTCGGCTTGGCGCTTTTGGTGATCTGCTTTGCGGTGGCTGCATCATAGCCCAGCACCGCCGTCAGCTGCGTCTGAAACGATTTCGCAAACACGGCCCACATCGCCATAGGGATTCCCATCCAACGCATTTTACTTTTCCCCTTTCCATTCCGCTAACACCCGGCACATCCGTTTCTCGATGTCTATCCGGGTCTGGCGGCATTCCTTCGGATATTTTTTTGCTGCCTGAAACGCGAACTTCACAAATAGACCGGAGCCAACCGGCAGCATGATTTTCAGCATCCCCTCCGGGAAAACGAAGTGGGTGCCGTGGGCATAAACCATCGTCTCAATCTCGCATTCATGCGGTTTTTCGGCAAGGCGCTTTTCCATCCGGCGGATATACTTTGCGGTGTCCCACAGCGCATCGTCCTCCGCGCCGATCAGCAGCAGCTTTCCCCGGATGTTTTCAACGGGAATGTATTCTTCCGGCTCGATCGGATGAGCTGCCTCGGAATCGTCAAACAGTTTGCGGGAGTTTACCATATCGCCGACGCGTTTGCTCTCGGCGGCGATGCAATGCCAATAGTCAGGATGCTGATAGCAAAACGGCATATAGGGCAGCGGCTTGCCCCGGTAGGAGAACAGTGATTCACCCTCGACCGGCCACTCCTTGCAGCCGTCCCTTTTGCCCTGCAGAAAGCCCTGCCACACAAAGTCGCTGGGTGTCATGGCAATGGTCAGGGTGATATCCGGGAACATGGTAGCCGCTGTCAGCGCAAGCGTTCCGGTGGTCGATGCACCGGCAATGCCGATCTTTCTGTTACCGTTAGCTTTCAGCCATGAAATTGCCGTCTCCACACGCTCAAGCGGGTAATTATGATGTCCGTAATCTTTTTTCGCGGGCGACATTGTGAGCACATTTACACCGCACCCGCAAAGCCATTTCACTGCCGAGCGCGCAAGCCGATCCTCCGGATCATCCCCGATCATCGTGATGACCGCACAGTCTGAACCGCCGGCACACGCCCAATACGCACCGTAAAAGCCATTGAGTTCCACATCAAAGTGCAGGTGTTTCATGCTCTGCCTCCAAATCCGATCCTCACGATCTGCATTTTCATCCTGTTGTCCCCGACCCTTGCAAGAAACCGGAAAAAGCCGCTGACAGAAGGGTCTTTCCGATCACTGTACTGTCATCATTGCCGCCAGCGCCGCCGCTATGGCTGCCATACCTACCGTACCGAAAAGCCATTTTTTCTGTTTGTCTTTTGCGGTGATGTAGGGCTTCAGATCCTCTGTTCCGGGAATCGTCCATGCGTTCGTGTGCCCCACCCAGTAGCCATCGATCAAAAAGCGGTCGATGAGATTCATAACGGACAAGATGACGAGCAGCTGCCAGAAGCCCGCCGCAAAGCTGCGCGCACCGTTTATCCCATAGACACAGACCAGCACATAGGCGATGTAGCCGGGGACGCAGAACGCTTTGAAGATCAAGGCATTCCTCTTTATTTTTTTGTGTGTTGTAAGTCCCAGCTTCACGCACCTATCTTGAACTTCAGGGCTGCAAAGATGCACCATCCCTACCGCACCCTTGCGGATGCCCACGGCGCAGACGAGAACCAACAGGATTCCCAGCCCAAGACCTTCCAGAATCACCTGTAAAAGCATTACTTATTCCTCCTGTATCCCTTTTCATCCCGGTATTCGGGATGTTCCTTTACGTATGGATCCTTATCGCCGCAGATGGTATAGTCGCATCGGCAGCCGTCCACGCAGGTGGTCGTCCGCACGAGCTTGGCATGGAGCAGTTCCATGGATGCATAGTCCACATTGCACAGGGCGGGCATAATGTCCGCAAAGCCGAACTGCTTGGCAAATTCTGCCGCCGGACACGATGTAAATTCATAATAAATAGGCTTTCCGGTTTCATAAGGCGCAACCGACATCTTGTAATCGTGCCATTTGTCGCAGCCACTTTTCGCACGAACAAACGCCTTGTACATCAGCTTTTTCCAGAATGGCTTGTTGATGTCAACGAATCGCAGCTTCCGGAAGGACGGCAGGATCAGATTTTCTTCGATCTCTTCCATTTCACGGAATGTGACCACATCCCGGCACACATCGTAAAAGCACATGATGGCGATGCAGTCATAGGTGCCGCCTACGCCGTTGTGAAAATTCTTTTTACCGCCGAGGTCGGTGCGCCACTTGGAAAGAAGCTCTGCGTATCTCAGCTGCACCTGCTCCCAGACCGCCTCGCGCTCCACCTCCGGATAGTGCAGGGCGATTTTCGACTGTATCTCCTTCTTGCAGGTTTTGGAGTATAGCACATGGCAGCTACGGTCAATTTGTAATTCGCTGTCCTTCATCTTCCCACGCCTTTCAGAAAACCGCTCTTTGCATTTTCTTCGGTGTCGTCCGATTCGTCGTAGGCATCATAGAGTGCCGATGGGTCGTGGGCTCTTTTTTGAAAGGCGAGCACAGCTCATTTTTATGCGCAAAGGCAAACTCCATGTTGTCCGTCCAGCCGGTGTGGCCGGTAATAAACAGCGGATGCAGTCCGCGTTTTTTCAGCTTTTTCTCCAGCAATGCCAAGGACTTCACCGCCAGCTTGTTGTCCTCTGCCAATGCGGAAATAAAGCTGTATCCACCGTCCGCGCCGAACCAGATGGTATCGCCGGTAAAGAGATATTTCCCGTCCACAAGGTATACCATGTGCCCCCATGTATGACCGGGAACGAGAAAACACTCGATTTTGATGCCGTCAATGTCAAGTACCTGCCCATCGTGCAGCAGTACCTTTTCGTTGTTGATCGTGACCCGCGGCAATTTATAGAGATGACAGATGACTTTTCGCCGCTCCTCGCCGGTGAGGTACCGGTTCTCGATCTCGCCGATGTACAGCTTCGCATTCCGGAACAGCCCCGGACTGTCTGCTTCCACCGCACCCACATGGTCGGTGTCCTGATGGGTGATAAGGATATGGTGTATCGACTTCGGATCAATCCCAAGCCAGCTCATTTTTTCGGCAAGGCGGTCGTAGTTATATCCCGCATCGACCATAATGGTCGTATCGCCTTTGCGGTAGAAGAAGATGTTCGCCACCCATTCGCGCACGCAGGCAACATTCTCGTCGATCCAGCCGGTGTTCAAAGGCTTGAAGATTTCCTTGCCCCGGTACATCCAGCTCATTGCTTTTCTTTGAAATTCCGTTGCCTTTTTCGACATGATCGCACCTCATTTCTGTGCTGTGATGCACAGCCAGCCCTTTTTATTTTTGTGGTTCTGGATCTTACAAAATCCTGCTTGCTCCAGATACGTTTTACCGTTCACAATGCAATACTTTTTACCAGATGCGCCCACTGCTCCGGGTGACAGGCCAGCAATTCCTCGTGCTGCAAGTTCTGCTCATGGAGAACAGGATGTGCAAAATGCTGCTGATACCGGGCACGATATTTTGCGCCCATTTTCAGGGCGTAAAAAATATGGATCTCGGTACCGGGCACATGGATCTTATCCGGAAGTGGAGTGATAAGATCGGAGTAGAACTGATTTTTACAGCTCTGCATGGTCACATAAGGGCGGGCCTCACCAAACATTTTCAGAAAGGCTTTGACATAATCCCCCGACTCTTTAGCACACTTGTCCAGCCGCTTTTGGAGAAATTTCGCCTTGAACTTTCCGTCCCGCACCACAGGGTAGATCAATGGCAGCAGAAAATCCGTCTGCAAGCTTGCCGCCAGCGGCGACGCCTGATCCAGATCGGAGCTGCCCAGAATACCACAGTCCATGTGGATGTTCTGCCGTGCCGCCAGCAGTCCCACAAACGAGCCGCCCAGAGAGCAGCCGTAGGCCGCCCGGATGTGACCGCCGCAGTGGGTCTTGAGGTAGGCCTCGATCTTTTCGGTCTCCTCCAGCATGGTGGGAAATTCGGTCTGTTCAGTCTCATCAAAGCCATCGTAGCTGACGCACAGCACCCGGAAGCTGTCAGCCAGAAGCGGGATCACGGCACCGAAATTGCTTTTCCAATGGCAACAGGTGCCTGGCAGCAGCAACAGTACCGGGGCATCCTCTGCACCAAAATGGTAGATCTTCATCCTGATACGCTCCTTCTCTATTTATTTTCCACCTGTAAATAGAAGAGATATATTTCTTCGTATAGGGCAGAGTTTCGAGTTAACTAAAGCTAACTTTCAGTCTTATAAAAAGCCGCTTCTCAGCGGTCCTTCTGCCAAAATAATACGCCCTGCCGTCTCCTCTGTCAAGGAGTTTAGTCATTTTCGGAGATTTTGAAAAAGATTTCGCTTTCGGGAACCCCCAACCGTCACCCCAGTGCCACATCCAGCACCATCATCACGCTGAAGCCCACCGCAAAAAACACCGTGCCAACGTTGGAGTGCTGCCCCTGCGACATTTCTGGGATCAGTTCCTCCACCACAACATACAGCATGGCTCCTGCAAAAAGGTCAATGGCTTTGCGGTACTATAAGCTCGGCGAGACTCCTGCCTACTACATTACCGCATGGTACAAACTGTTGAGCGGCAAGTGGGAGTTTGGCAAAGTCCACGCCACCGAGACTACCGTGGAGGGTGTTACTGTGGAGCCGACCACCAATGGCCGCCACACGAATTACGAGATGAAGCTCTCCGGTTTTGATCTGGACTACAAGGCCAACAAGGTCTACGGCGTGGTGCTGACCGCCGCCGATGGCAGTGAGTACGGCCTGCGTCATGTGGCCAACATCTGGCGCGGCACTGAGCTGGGCTTCAATACGGACGAGCCCTATCTTGCGTCCATCATCGGCAAGACGATTACTCAGATCACCTTCTACACCGCCGACGGTGTGTATGTTCTGCCGGTCAATGTGGCGCTGTGAGGTCGCGGAAAGCTGCCTGATTCAGCCAACATATAGCACAAAACGGCAAGGTCTCCTGATTGCGGGAGACCTTGCCGTTTTATAGCAACTTGTGTCTTTAATGCACAAACACTAACGCGAGCTTGCCTATGGCAGGCAGAACAGGCTCATCTTGCAGGAAGAGAAAAACAGGAAGTTCCCGTTTGCTGGGTATTCGTAAAACAGTTTTCGAGAAATGACACGGCAACTGCCTGTCAGGATTGGTTACGAGTACCCGGCTAGGCCGAGGAATCATCAAGTCCCATGTCCGCACCGTCAAGGTGTTGGGTATGGGGCTTTTTGCATTT
>OJPO01000224.1_pt1 | contig 42162 bp, 35 predicted proteins | sample 1598541 | NCBI WGS metagenome assembly OJPO01 (sample SAMN03922453, study PRJEB24848) | human gut metagenome | isolation source: stool sample | host: Homo sapiens | place: Germany | collected 2009-11
GTGTATAAGAGACAGGTGGTACACTGATGATTATGAAACAACCTACCGTGATGTACGGGAAGGCTGCGCCGCGATTCTCAAAAGGGTCATGCCATGATTTCCGTTTACCCGGCTTTTTACAAAGACTTCCGATGCAAGGCGGACAGGTGTGTCCACTCGTGCTGTATGCAGAACTGGGACATAGACATCGACGAAGCGACGGCAATGAAATATCTCGTCATGACGGGTGAACCGGGTGAAACTATCCGTACCTCCATGGCAGGCACAAAAGGAAACCGCCGTTTCATCATGAAAGACGGCCGATGCCCTCTTTTACAGGAAGACGGACTCTGCCGCATCATTGCGGAAACGGGAGAAGAAAATCTTTGCGATATCTGTGCCATGCATCCCCGTTTTTTTGTGGAAAACGGAAATTTCGAGCTGGCTGGTGTGGGACTTGCCTGTGAAGAAAGCGTTGAGCTTCTCCTGTCCAATTCCACGCCTCTGCTTTTCATGGAAGACAGCGCCTCTTCTCTATTCGACTTTCCCACACTGCTTTCCGCTATGGGCTGCAGTCTTCCCGAAGAAGCGCTCTCCTATACGCCGACCATCAATGAAACTTACTGCCGGACCATTTTACACGCTCTTTCTCAAACGGAACCTGTCGATGAAGCATGGACAAAGAGGCTCTCCTCTCTTTCCGGATCTTTTACTTCCACGCTGAAAAAGGCGCACGCCTATCTTTCCGAAGCGCCTCTCCCGGAATTAACGGCGGTGTATCAATACATTTTCTACCGCGCCCTGGAAAAAGAACCGTTCTACGGCATAGACGCCGTCATGACATACGCCCGGCAAAGCACAGACTTCATCTTCATAGAAACTGCCGTATTCGGAGATCTCCCTGAAAACATACGGCGCTGGTCGGAACAGATCGAATACGACACGGACAATCCGGATATCCTTCTGTCGCTCATCACAAAATAATATTTCAGCAAAAAAGCAGATCCCGTTAAAGGACCTGCTTTCGTTTTCCCTTAAAACACCTTTCCTTTTAAGAGAAAAAATTCCATAAAGTTTTTTTGTATGCTCCTATACAAAAAAGAGGGACTCCACTTCGCTTGTCATAGAGATATCTTAGTATTTCATACTTGTTTTTGCCAGTTCTTCCAGAGATGGTTTCAGATAATTTCTTTCCGCGTCACTGGTCACTGCCAGGATTGCTCTGTATCGATTCTCTTTTTTCATGAAGTATCCCCGGATGTAAAGGGGCACGATGAAACCGTCGGCATCGCTTATGACCCGCGCGCCCGCCGTGTACGTATGGTCATTTAAACGGGTAATCGGTTCTATGTCCTGCAGACGCACATGGGCAAAGTCTTCGGGGAGTTTCACAAGGGCCGTTTTATTATGCTCGTGTATGGCGTCCACGATGAGTTCATTAATTGCGGGTTCAGCACCCATCAGGTAAAGGTTCGCCATCATAAGCGCCCCTGCAGACACCATATTTTGATCCTTCGCAAAGAAAGGATCCATTCCCTTTTTATTTTCTTCCGTTTCAGGAAAAGAGAAATTCATGACAAAGGCGTCAAAGCTTCCCTCATCAGAAGCGACGAGAAGCTGGCCCGCAGGAAATACTCCTCCTTTTTCCGTACTGAACGGAATCTCTTTTCCCGCCATTTTTTTCGCAGACGGCGTCATGACGAAAGGTGTATAGACGGCATGATTTCTTAAAATGATTTCCTTTGTAAGAAAAGGAGCTGCCTGCCTGTAAAGATCTTTTACGGCATCTCCCGGACTTCTGCGGAAATCGGCAGTCAATTGCCTGTCGGCTGCCGTGCCTGTACCCGTCTCTTTATGGGCAGGTTCTGCCAAAACGGCGGACATGGATGAAACGGTAATCCCCGCCGCCAAGAGTGCTGTCACGAGTCTTTTCATCGAAGTCCCTCCGCGCCTTTTACTAAAACAGGCTCCATGATCCGGCCTGTGGCCTGATTGGTATAAATGGCAGTGGCTCCAAGTTGTCCTTTATCTGCTGACGCGATGAAAAAGACATAAAAAGGCGCTTCCACCCCGTACTGTTCCACAAAAAGAAACATGCTTCCATAAACAAACTCGGTCTGTCCGTCTTTTTTATAGACGAAACGATTGTTGCTGTCTTCTTTTTTCATGCTTTCCCGGATAGTTTCAAGATTAAAAGTCCGGTTCTCTCCCAGGATATCAATTTTTTCCGGATGGGCTTTTTCCATGGCCCTGATGATTTCATTCCAGCCGGCGATATCTTTCTCTTCCAATTTTACAGATACAACAGCCGCCTGATGAAAGGCATTCTTCGTCTCCATTTGCAACTGGGAAAATCTGCCGGCTGCAAAAAGTTTTCCGAGCTGCTCGGCCATCATTTTTTCATGGACTGTATCGCCTTTTCCAAATAATCCCATCCGCCTGACAGCAGGGAGGATTTCTTTCTCTACTTTTTCCTGGTTCCACTCTTTCTGCAGTTCTTTTCCCACATATGATTTATCTGCTTCCCGGATGGTCATCTCATTTCCCAGCGGAAGAATATGTCCGTCCGCCATTTTTAAATCGGATGCCAGAGACAGTCCGCCTGCTGCCAAAGCAAGCGTGAGCGCCATAGCACATATACGTTTTTTCATAAATGCTCCTTTCATGAGCTGTCTTTAATCATTTTCTTTCATTATATCAGACTCCGAAAGCATTCCCCAAAAGCCGCTGCACGACAGAAACAGTAAGCGTCATCCGGAGCGGATGTAAAGGATCTATGCCCTTGATAAGGAAACCGCAGGTACAGCTTGAAAACCTGTACCTGAAAACCGCCTTTTATTCTCCCAACTCGCGGCGGATAAGTTCACTCTTTAATGTCTGCAGCTTGTCGGACAGGTTGATTTCCATCAGATCCGGATTAAGGAGACGTGTGTATTCCGGCCAGAGTGTGTCCATCTGCTTATCTGCATAGCGGATGATTTCAGGAAGTGCGGGCAGCGGAAGGTTTCTGCCGTTTTCTACGACGGGCCTCAGCAGTTTCTCCACTGTATAAGTTCCTGCTTTCAGCTCTTTCCTGCGCCATTTCGCCGATTCCGTAACAAGGGTAAAGTCGCCGCCGTCCGCCGCTTTTTCATCATGGAGGCAGACAAGATCGGTAATCATTTTTCCTGTATCTTTTTTATAGAAACGATAGACCGTCTTGATACCGGGGTTCGTCATTTTTTCCACGTCATTGGAAAATTTCATAACAGGAACCTCTTTACCATCCGCTTCTTTCACCGCCATTTTAAAGACGCCCCCCAGCGCGGAAGTGCCGTCGGCCGTGATGATTTTCGTACCCACGCCCCACGAGGTGACGGTGCAGCCCTGCGCTTTGAGGGACTGGATGGTATATTCGTCAAGATCGTTGGAACCGGAAATGATGGCATCAGGGAAGCCGGCTTCGGTAAACATACGCGTCGCTTCCTGAGAGAGATAGGCGATATCTCCGCTGTCGATGCGGATCCCGTATTTCCCGGGAAGCCGCCCCTCTTCTTTCAGTTCTTTAAACACCTGAATTGCATGGGGTACGCCCATTTCAAGGACATTATAGGTGTCGGCCAAAAGGATGAGGTTGTCATGATACTGGCGAACGTATTCGCGGAAAGCATCTATCTCTTCATCAAAGCTCATGACCCAGCTGTGGGCCATCGTACCGAGGACAGGAATGCCGAACTGTTTTCCCGCTTCCACATTGGATGTGCCGTTGAACCCTCCGATCATGGCGGCCCGCGCGCCCCAGAGCCCGGCAGAATGTCCCTGCGCGCGGCGGAGACCGAACTCCATCAGGGCGTCTCTCGGCGCCACGGTGCGCACACGCCGTGCTTTCGTGGCGATGAGGCTTTCATGATTCATAATCATGGATAAACCTGTTTCGAGAAGCATGGCTTCTGTCGTAGTACCGTGGAAACGAAGAAGAGGTTCGCCGGGAAAGACTACAGTGCCTTCCGGTACAGCATAAATATTTCCTTTAAAGCGGAAATCTTTCAGGTAATCAAGAAAGGCGGGATAAAAAATATGCAGACTTTCCAGGTAATCGATATCTTCTTCATCAAAACGGAAATTTTCTACAAACTGCTGGAGATGCTCAAGCCCCGCCACGATAGTGTAGCCGCCGTTAAAAGGATTCTTTCTGTAAAAACGGTCAAATACGACTTTCCGTTCGTGGCGTCCTTTGTTGAAAAGGGCATTTGCCATCGTCAATTGGTATAAATCGGTAATCAAGCCATTCATTTTTATTCCGCCTTTCCTTATATACTTATTCTCGAGACTTATTGTTTTTCATTTCCCTCACCACAGCAGCAGATCCTTCCCGTTTGTTCAGGATGGCGTCTCACCGTCCCTCGTCATTCGGCACTTTTAGCTGCCAGCTGACAGCTCACAGCTGATAGCTTTTATCTTCTTACGACTTCCTCACTACGGGTACAGATCCTTCACATTCGTTCAGGATGACGATTAACGTTTCTCTTATTATGATGCCCTTTCCTCCAATCGTCATTCTGAACGGGGCAAACATTCCTTATAGGAAAGATGGGAAACGGGATAGTGACACGGAGTGAAGAATCTGTTACTCCGAATGAAGTCCCCCCGTCAATACCGCTTTTTGCACAAGGATCATGGAACCCGCCGCCAGAAGAAGCTGCTGGCGCACGTAGTGCGATTAAGGATACTCGCTTGCCGTAATGATTTAAATCGTAAAAGAATAGTTAGCTTGCAGCTAACAGCTCACAGCTGATAGCTTTTATCTTCTTACGGCTTCCCTCATCACGGGTACAGATCCTTCACATTCGTTCAGGATGACGATTATCGTTTCCCTCACTACAACAGCAAATCCTTTGCTAATGTTTCGTATGACACCTAATGGAAATCATATGCTTCGGCTTTTAACTCACAGCTAATGGCTGACAGCTGACAGCTTTTATCTTCTTACGGCTCCCCTCATCACAGCAACAGATCCTTCACTCCCGTTCGTATTTAGACTCCATTATAGCACTTCCCCGCCGGTCTTTCAGAAAATGAAAAACGCGCCCGTCACAAGCGCGCTTTCTTTTACAATTCAATTTCCTCCGTCTTTCCGGTAAAATCCGTGATGACCGCGTTTCCCGATGCCAGCCTGAACACGGTATACCTGCCGTCTTTCCGGATACCGTCCAGAGACTCCTCACAGCTCCTCAGCATGGCGCGCCGCGGTTCCTCCCCTTTATCCTCCCGCAGTTTGCAGGATATGCAGATAGTCGACTGATCCGGATGGGTGGCGCAGATTTCCGCACGGTCATTCAAAAGAAGCTGCCCGTAAATCTCATCGTCTTTATTGAAAAGGAAATGGATTACACCGCCGCAGACACAGATATTGCTCATCGGCCGGAGGCGCGGCCAGATACCGTCCAAAGTGGCCAGATAAAACACACCGCATTGTTTCAGATATTCAGCAATTCTTTCCGCCGCTGCCATACAGATTCCTCCCGTCCTTTATCTCTACATTTATTTTATCATATTCCAAAAGAAATATTTACCTCAATCCCGCTTCCGCTTCTTCTCTGTCCGCCAGGATTTTCACTTCCGTATCCAGATGGGTGAGAATCTCGATGACTTCTTTTCGCGTGTCCGCCGTAGCGTTGATGCAGCAGGTCGCCCGCCGGGGATTGATGGTGGTCAGAATGCCGAGATATTCATATCCTTCCATGATACGATTGACGTAGTTCACATCGCCCGGCGCGATTTCTATATAGACTCTGTTATCCACGGGCGCGCCTCCGGAGAATAGTATACGGCGGCAGATCCTGCTCTGTCACCATCGTCAGCTCTTCCAGCGGATGGGGCGCTGCTGCCGTCTCTTCACCATCTTTATTCGTCAGATGTCCGATCGTGACAGGAAATACATCCCCTGCCGGAGTAAGGCACTCAACGACCTCTCCCGCTTTGAAATAGTTGCGCTGCTGCACTTTGACCGTGCCGTTTCCTTTATCCTGCTCCAGAACAAGACCGATAAAATCATAAGGCTGCTCCGGCTGGGACTTCATATATTCCTGGGCGGAATGGTCGGGGTTCTGGAACGCGAAAGCCGTCGTGTAAGGACGATGGGATACCTTTTCCAGTTCTTCCCGCCATTCCGGACGAACGGAAAATGCCGCTCCCAATTCGTAGTACGAGTCAATTGCTTTCCGGTACGCTGCCACAACCGCCGCCACATAGTAGACGCTCTTCATGCGGCCTTCAATTTTCAGAGAAGAAACGCCCGCTTCGATAAGTTCAGGAATATGGTCGATCATACAGAGATCTTTGCTGTTGAAAATATATGTGCCGTGCTCATCTTCTTCCACAGGGAAATACTGGCCCGGCCGAGATTCTTCCATCACGGAATACTTAAACCGGCATGCCTGGATGCATTCACCCCGGTTGGACTGGCGTTTCCCGTTTGTAAAATAATTAGATAAAAGACAGCGGCCGCTCCAGGAAATACAGAGCGCCCCATGGCCGAATACTTCCAGTTCGATATCCACCCGTTTTCTGATATCCGCCATTTCCGAAAGGGATACTTCTCTGGCAAGAACGACGCGGGACGCGCCCATATCTTTCCATCTCTTGACGGTGCGCCAGTTTGCCGCGCTCGCCTGCGTGCTCACATGGACCGGCAAATCAGGCGCTGCTTCACGGGCGATATCAAATACGCCGAGATCGGAAATCAGGACGGCATCCGCATGAATATCCTGTAAATATTTCAGGTATGTGTCAAGTCCTTCCAGATCTTCATTCCGGGGAATGATATTGACCGTGATATACACTTTCTTTCCCATGAAATGGGCATACTCCACAGCCTCTTTCATTTCTTCCCGGGTAAAATTGCCGCCATACGCACGGAGACCGAAAGCTTTGCCCGCCATATATACCGCGTCTGCCCCGTAAAGGAGCGCCATTTTCATTTTTTCCATATTTCCCGCCGGCGCGAGAAGTTCCATTTTTTCCACTTGTGTTCCTTTCTTCCCTTATTTCCTTATCTTCCTTGACACCGCAAGACCGTCTCCCTCTTCATGGATGACCGTATCATAATGAGCCTCCACATATTCGAGGTATTCCCGCAGGCGTGTGACAAGCGTCCTGTACCGATGGGCCACGGGTTCCCCGCTTCGCACCAATCCGCGGAAGAGGACATTATCTGCCGCAATAACCGCGTTTTCTGATAATTTCGGCTCAATAAGTTTCAAATGGCGGAGGTACTGCCCTTTCGGCCCATCAAGGTAAACAAAATCATACGGCCCTGTGAGTGCGGGAAGCACTTCTCCCGCGTCCCCCAAATGGCACCGGACACGCTGCTCGAATCCTGCCGCCTGCATGACAGATACAGCCCGTTCATTCCGCAGGGCATCTATTTCTATGGTATCAATTTCCGCCAGGGGAAAATGCTCTGCCAGAAGCAAAGCGGAATAGCCGATGGCCGTCCCCACTTCCAGTATTTTCTTTGGATCGGCTGCCGCCGCAGCTTCCAGCAGCAGTTTCCTCTCCGCCCTGCGCAGAATGGGAATATTCTCTTCTTCCGCTTCCCGCTCCAGTTCCTTTCTCAGACCCGCAATCATGGCCATATCAGTCGTCTGTCCCATAGATCCGGTCGATTTCCGCCTGATGTTCTTCAAGCGTCTTTGTGAAGACATGGCGGCCGTCTTTTTCCGCCACATAGTAAAGATACTCTCCGGGCGCCGCGTCAAGCACCGCACGGACGGCATCCATGCCGGGACTGCTTATGGGGCCGGGCGGAAGCCCCTGCCGTTCATATGTGTTGTAAGGCGAATCAATTTTCGTATCCGCTATGGTCAGTTCCTCTTTCTGCCTGCCCAATGCATACTGGACAGTAGCGTCAATCTGAAGAGGCATCTGCTTTTCCAGACGCGCCAGGATAACAGAAGCGATCGGCACCTGATCTTCCTTTAACCGTGCTTCCCGCTCCACCATGGACGCGATGGTCATGAGGGCATGAATAGAAAGATGCTTCTCCTCCGCCCTCCTGCGCAATGCAGGCGTAAGCATTTCATCCGTGCGCCGATACATCATGTCAGCAATCTGCCGGGCGGAGCAAGATTTCGGAATCTCATACGTATCGGCGAAAAGAAACCCTTCTCCCTTCACCTTTGCCGCCTCGGGACCGTACATGTATGGAAAAGGCGCGTAAGTTTCCGCTTCATGAAGAAAATCTCCATAGCATTCCAGCCCCGCCTTCTGAAGAACATCTGCAATCTGCGCTGCGGTAAAGCCTTCCGGCACGGTAATCTTCACCACTTCTTCTTTTCCGTTTTTCAGAACCGAAATTGTCTCCGCCACCGTTGATCCCTGCCGGAATGTATAGTATCCGCTTTTAAGCGCCTTCCCGTTTCCTGTGGCCAAAAGCATGGCGCGGAAAACGGCGGCACTTCTGATAACACCTTTCTCCTCAAGCATTTCTCCGATTTCCCGCCCCGTGGCATTCTTCGGTATTTCCACCATCACCGTTCCATCCGCCGGTCCGTGATAAAAGAAATAAAAATAGAGGAACAGGCCCGCCGCCAGCGCCGCAAAAGCAAGCACCACCCCATGCAGGTATTTCCTTTTATCTTTTATAAAAGATATTTCCTTCATAAAACCTCTCTTGTTTCAATCGCGGAAGAACAGAAACCATCGCAGCCTTCCGCTGTTTTCATGACTGGTTTATTATACCACAACTCTGAAAATAGCCGCCTTTTCTCCGCCGTGCTACAATAGGTCCATCAGCAAAGGAGGAATTCCTATGGAAATCAAAATCGGAACTGTCGGTACCGCCGGCCGGACCGTCACGGAAAAAGACACTGCCCTTGCCGTCAAAAGCGGCTCTCTGCAAGTCCTTGCCACTCCTGTTTTATCCGCCCTTATGGAAGAGGCTGCCGTCGCCGCCCTTGCGCCCTGCCTGCCGCCAAAACAGACTACGGTAGGCGGTTTCATCGCCGTCCGCCACAACGCGCCCACCCCCGTGGGACAAACGATCAAAGCGACTGCCACCGTGACGGCGGTCAAAGGAAAGAAAATATCTTTCACCATCACCGCGTCTGATGAAAACGGCGCCATCGGTGAGGCGGAGCACACCCGTTTCCTTGTGGATGAAGAAGCGTTCATGAGGAAATTACACAAATAAAAGGATTTTCGGATCAAAAGGCATGGCAAAAGACGCCCGCGGTATTCTGCGGATGTTTTTCATTGATGCTTTATTTTTTTGTATGGCTTCCAGCGGCGCGTTCCACCCCTGTCCCGTCAAAAACGGGAATAAAACTTTGATCGGAAGATTCTTTCTGCTGGATATATCCGTCTTCAATGCCGAGCGCTTCCATGTACGCTTCCGCCTCTTCGTATTCTTCATCGGTAATCCGGCGGTTGATTTCAGGAAACTCTTCCGCTCTTCCGTGAGGCGTGTACTGCCGCATAAGGCTGAAAAGAACATCCCCTTTCCGAAACGTTTCCGCCACATATTCCAAAACGCCTTTCGTGTTTTTCATCTGCCCCGGCAAAATGAGGTGTCGGATAAGGACACCTTTTTTTAATATACCGTCGGCGCCGATTTCATAGGGGCCTGTCTGCCGGAACATCTGCTCAATGGCAGGCACCGCCTTTTCAAAGTAGTCCGGCGCGCTGCTGTACCTCTCCGCCGCCGCAGCGTCGCTGTACTTCAAATCAGGAAGCCAGCACTGTATTTTCTTCCGCAGGAACGCCACGGTATGAACGCTTTCATAGCCGCCGCAGTTATACACCACCGGTACGGGAAGCGGTTCTCTCAGACTTTGAAAAACGGCATGAGTAAAATGGGTCGGCGTCACAAGGTCGATATTGTGCGCGCCCCGGGCGATGAGTTCACGGTAAATCTCCGCCAGCCGCTCCACGGATATTTCTATCCCCCGGCACAGTTCAGATATTTCATAATTCTGGCAATAGACGCAGGACAAGTTGCACCCCGCAAAGAAAACCGTTCCCGCGCCTCTCGTTCCGCTGATGCACGGTTCTTCCCAATGATGGAGCGCCGCCCGGGATACGATGGGAAGCATGCCTGTCCGGCAGTAGCCGACAGCGCCCTGTCCGTGAATGGACTCCCGCCGCGGCACACGGCATCCCCGCGGGCAGATATTACAGATACTCATTATATGTCCTTTATATAAAGCGGGCTTTCCCGCAGAATTTCCACTACCTGATTATACACCGAAAGAAGAAAATCCATTGCCCCCGCCTTGTAAAAATCTTATAATGATACATATTGTGGGTAAAGCTGAAAGGAGAAATTTTATGGAACAGCAATCCGGTTTTTTGGACAGAATTTTTCACCTGAAAGAAAATCATACGTCCGTCAGGACAGAAATCATGGCGGGCATCACGACTTTCATGACAATGGCGTATATCCTCGCGGTCAATCCCGGCATCATGAGCGCCGCCGGCATGGATAAAGGCGCGCTTCTTACGGCGACCGCCCTTGCCGCATTCATCGGCACCATTCTCATGGCACTCTTTGCCAATTACCCCTTCGCCCTCGCTCCCGGCATGGGGCTGAATGCGTTTTTCGCTTTCACCGTCGTCGGGCAGATGGGCTATTCCTGGCAGACCGCCCTTGCCGCTGTTTGTCTGGAAGGCGTAATTTTCATTATCCTGTCTCTCACCAATGTACGCGAAGCGATTTTCAACGCGATCCCCATCAACCTGAAACGGGCAGTGTCGGCAGGTATCGGCCTGTTCATTGCCTTCATCGGACTGGTTTCCGCCAATATCATCGTCGCCAATCCCGCTACGAAAGTTTCTCTTTTCTCCTTTAAAGGCGCAATTGCCGCAGGCACATTCCACACCGTGGGAGTTCCGGTTCTCCTCGCCATCCTGGGTGTGCTTTTCACAGGCATCCTCATGGTGAAAAAAGTGAGAGGAAATATTCTCTGGGGCATCCTCTTCACATGGGGACTCGGCATTCTATGCGAACTCACGGGGCTCTACATCCCCGATCCCGCAAAAGGCGCGTTCAGTACTCTGCCGGATCTTTCCGCAGGCATTGCTTCTTTTACCCCTGTAAGCCTGTCCCCCATTTTCATGCAGCTTGATTTCTCAAAGGTGATGAGCCCTGATTTCTTCGTTGTCCTCTTCGCGTTCCTTTTCGTGGATATTTTTGATACCCTCGGCACCCTGGTCGGCGTTTCTTCCAAAGCAAACATGCTTGATGAGGAAGGGAAGCTGCCCCGCATCAAAGGCGCTCTCATGGCTGACGCTGTCGCCACCACCATCGGCGCGGGCCTCGGCGTTTCCACCACAACCACCTTCGTAGAAAGTGCGGCAGGCGTTTCTGAAGGCGGACGGACCGGTCTTACCGCCGTCACCGTAGCCGTTCTCTTTGCCCTCTCCCTGTTCCTTTCCCCCTTCTTCCTGGCAATTCCCGCCTTTGCCACCGCCCCCGCCCTCATCATCGTGGGCTTCCTCATGTTCACCGCCGTCACGGGCATCAACTTCAGCGACCCCACCGAAGCCATTCCCGCATATATCGCCATCCTTGCCATGCCCTTCACATACAGCATCGCCGAAGGCATCTCGTTCGGCATCATCACTTACACTGTCATGAACGCCCTCACAGGAAACGGGAAAAAGATCAGTGCCCTGATGTATATTCTGACCATCCTCTTCATCGGGAAATATATCTTCCTCTGATCGAAGTATTTCATACAAATGAAACGATAAATTTTTGAAGCACCACGGACCCTTCTTATCAGATAATGGTAAGGAGGGTATTTTACATGCTATGCTCCTTGCAGGCAAATTCGTCCGCCTCGATTTTATACACCGCCACATGCGCTGCCATTCGATCGGTAAACTCAAAATGCTTTTTATCCTGGCACTCCATGAAAATCGTAAGGATCTTTTTCTTCTCTTCCCTGTCTTTTACCACCGACACCGGTCCGCTCCCGATGATGCTGTGGTAGTACTCCGTGTAATCGCAGGCTTTCTCCGCCCGTCCCATGTCACCGCCGTTGTCGATTTCAAAACCGATGACAGGATTTGATTCTGCCAGTTCCCGTTTCAGTCCGGCATCAGCGCCATGGAAATACACCGTAAGCTTTCCCCCTTCATAAGAGTATCCGTAGTTGACCGGCACCACAAAAACACGGCCGCCGTCCTGAAAACCCAGATGAACGATTTTGCACTCGTCCAGAACTTTTCTGATTTCCGTTTCTTCCGTAATTTCTCTGTCGTTTCTTCTCATCATAACCTCCTCGATGACTATTGCCTGCTTAAATTATACCGCTCTGTATAAATTCCATCCTTATTTGTGCTATGATGGAAAAAACATCTGTGGAAAATATATTTTCTTACAAAGGAGATTATTATGTTTGAAAATGACAGCCGTTCTTCTTTGCGGAAATGGATTTTTGCCGCTCTCCTCGCCGCGGCAGGCGTCCTTCTTTCACCGGTCTTTTCTTTTCCTTTGGGAGTGACCCGTGCTTTCCCGCTCCAGCACATGATCAATATCTTTCTTGCGGTTCTCTGCGGCACGCGGTACGGTATTTCCGCCGCTTTTACCACATCGGTGATCAGGAATATCATCGGCTCCGGTTCGCTCCTCGCTTTCCCCGGCTCGATGATCGGCGCCTTCCTGTCGGGATACCTGTACAGCCGCACGAAAAAACTTTGGGCAGCCGTCCTTGGAGAATTCACAGGCACATCGCTCATCGGCGGCCTTGTCTCTTATCCGGTGGCCGCTCTCTTTATGGGGTCGTCAAAAGGAGCTTTTTTCTATATTTCTCTCTTCTCCGTTTCCTGCGGCGCCGGGTGCCTCATTGCTTTCATCGTCCTCAAAGGGATCCATATCTTTCAAACAAATACGATAAAAGAAAAATAATATTTCTTTTAAAATTGACTTTCCGAGGCCTTCAGGCCTCTTTCTTTTTGCACAAAAATGACGGCTGCACGCTTATCATATACGATTTGTATGTACAATTAACATCAGGCGTTAAAACCATTGACAGTTTTTATTTCCATCAGATATAATAAGTCTGTTTTGAGACATATTTCATTCATTTTTTATATTTCGTTTAAGTCTTGCTATCTAAATGAGAACCAAGGACAACAAGGGGATTTATTCAATGAGACATACCATACTGAGAGCCGCCGTCTGCGCATTTTTTGCCGGTGCAGCGATGACCGCCTCCGCGGCCAACCCATTTTCTGATGTAGAAAGCGATTCCTGGGCATACGAAGCCGTCGCTTCCCTGTCAGACCAGAACATTGTCGAAGGCTATCCTGACGGCACATTCAAAGGCGAAAGGAACATGACCCGTTACGAAATGGCGCAGATTACCGCCCGCCTGCTGGCAAAAAGAGACTCTCTTTCCGCTGATCAGCAGTCCGTCGTAGACAAGCTTTCAAGAGAGTATGCCAATGATCTCTCCAGCCTCGGCGTCCGTATTTCCGAACTGGAGAAAAAAACGGGAAAAACATCGCTTCTCACGGAACTCCGTGTACAGGGCATCGACCGTTACGATGATATTTTCAAAGACACAAAAGAAAAACACTATGAACTGGGCGCCCGCGTCCGTTTAAATACCATGACCAGGATCAATGACAGAAGCACCCTGTACGGGCAGCTTGAGACTTACATGGGCATGAACGGCAGAGACCCTTACGATATCAATAAATACACATACGATAAAAACGGAAACGAAAGCGTCCGCGCCGGACACAGCGATGGTGAGCTTCATCTGAACCGTCTTTGGACCACATTCCAGTTCGGTAAGAAACAGGACACCACGAACCTTCCTTTCGGACCGTCAAAGAACCTCATCGGTATCGGACAGTTCCCCGTCAAAATGGGGGTTACCGGCTATACCTATGACGGTGAATTTAAAGGCGCCTTCATCACTTTCGGCGACTACATAAAGGGAGGCCGTCTGACAATCGCTTATGGCCGCGCCACCAATATCAACTATAATTATACCGGTCCCATGATGCACGGAATAAAAGTCACGCCGATTGCCAAGAGCAAGCTGATTGTCGAGCTTTCCACCAACAAAGTGGTGGCCGCTGCCGTTGCCGCCAACCCGGCGCTCAAAAGCGTACTGGGAAAAGCCACCGGCCTGATCAACAGCAGCAATAATTTGCCAGAGCTGCAAAATAATTTAGGAAAGATCGTCAATCTCATCAAGACGCAGAATCCGCAGCTAGCACAGGCGGTCGCTGCCAAGCTGGGGACTCTCAATCTGAACTCCCTCGTTTCCGCCAGCACCATGTACTACAATCCCGCTAATGACACCCTCTATCCTATGGGAAAAGATGTCGTAATGGACTGGGGCGAAGATGAAGACGTGCCTGTCACTTACGCCTCCTATATTTACAAGGTTCCGGATCAATGGGAATTCCATGCGTATGCCATGAAAGCAAACGGTCCTGTCGGACACATCTGCGAGGCCTACGGCTTTGCCGGTTCTTACTACGTCACACCGAAATGGAATATCCACGGCGAATTCGTCAAGAATCTCCGTGTCCTTCCTTTGAATAACGAGAAGCCGCACAGCTTCAATTACGGTCTTTCCTACGGAACAGCAGACGTTCTCAAACCCAGATCTTACTCCATCGGCATAGATTATATTTACAGCCAGGCCGGCACATACTTCGGCGGCTCCGGCAATGATATCGCCGACCAATACATGGGACATGTCTATAAAAACTGGCACGGCATGAAAAATGTCCCTGCCTACTTTGCCGACAAGATGGACGCCCTGACTGACGGCAACCCCGCCAACGACCACAAGAACTTCGGCGGCGCCAAGTTCTTCCTCGCCAAAGCATCTTATGTTCCCATGAAAGGCCTTATCGTGGAAGCTGATTACGGCTTTAACGCCAAAGATATGGGCGGCAAAAAAATGGATAATATGTTCATGCTGAAAGCGACCGCTTACATCAAATAATGGAATAAAAGAAATACTTAACCCGTGATGATAATTCTGTCACGGGTTTTTACCTGGCTGTAAGAAAATGGCGGCAGCCATGTTTCCTTCTCTGACAAAACCAACCATCTGCCACTTCATTTCTCTAAAACAAAAAAGACCCCTTTCGAGGTCTTTTCTTTTGCCTGTATCTCAGAATACGTAGTTCAGGGATACGGTAGCCAAATTATCATAGTCGCTGCCATCCTTCGCGTCTACATCGAAGGCATATTCGCCGTGAAGTTTTACATTCTTGGCGAGGATGACATCAGCCTGGGCAAGCCAGTAATCCACATCCGTTTTGCTGATTGCTTCATCAATCGGACTTACGTTATAGGTAGAAGCGCCGAATACGCTGCCTTTTTCTGCATCAATATACTGAGCGGAAACACGGAAAGTGCCCGGTTTCTTCCAATTGGTATGACCGAAACCGAGACCTGCCGTCCAAACCTGCGGATCATTATCCGCATCGGTATTCTTGTAGAAATCACCGAATACATCAATCTTGTCGGTGATATTCGCAGTCAACCCAAGTCCCCATACATTGCCCTGGTTGTATGCCATATTGATATATTCCGCGTCATAGGACAGACGGCCTGTGGAACCGTAGAGACGTCCCAGGAAAGCTTCCGTATTGCTGCCGTCAGCCGCCTTCAGATCCCAGGACTTGAAACGGCCATAGCCCAGATCAAGAGCAAGTTTATCGCTGCCAAAGGTCGCGATGATGCCATCAAATTCATCATCATAGTAAGTCCCGGTCTGTCCGAGAGTAAGATCCTGACGGCCGAGGGTCACACCGACCTTGTCGCCGAACTGATGATGAACAATCAATTCTTCCATGTATGTATTTGCATCTTTACTGTCTTTGAAATTCATATCGCTGCGGAGACGCCCCTGTACATAAGTGCTGTCATTCACATCAGCATGCGCGGTAATCTTGATGCGTCCATCATACTTGTCTTTCGCTTCTGTACCGTCATATCCCTGTACCCAACGCATACGGGCATTGCCGGACCAGGAAATGTTGCCCACTTTCTTTTCCAAATTGCTTACGCGGACGCCGAGGTTCGCCAGTTCATCAGCATATTCCCCTGCCAGTCTGTCCAATGTGGCTTTCTGTTCAGCATTCAGCTGATCTTCACGAGCCATCAGACGGGCGATCACCTGAGCCAGTTCATAACGGGTCATGTTCCTTTCGCCTTTAAATGTGCCGTCCGGATAACCTTCTACAACGCCCTGATCGGAGAGATCGGATACTGCCTGGTAGGCCCAGTCATCAGTGGATACATCAGAAAACGGATTTGCAGCGTATGCGGATACGCCTGCAGTGAGTGCAGCAGCTGCTGCGATTGCGAGAATTTTTTTCATATTCCTGCTCCTTTTCATAAAACACTTCGGTTTCAAAAATACAGGATTCCGAAAAAGAAATGAACGCGAGTAGCCGTGTTTCCTCCGTCTGTCTTTTTCGCTTTCCCCTCCTGTCCGTGAAACCCGCGGACAAAGATATTTTTAAGTTATCATATTCCTTTGTAGAATACAATCATCTGCCGCCAAACTTTGTTTATTTACACAAAAACTTAATTTAAAACTGTTGAAAAAATAAAAAAGCACAAAGAAATTGACTCTTTATGCTCTCCTATTCTAGTGAAATTGTAAATCGGATTCAAAAAGCTTATCATGACTTTCCGTTTTGATTTGCCGGCAAAGGTAACACTGATGGCAAGGCTCCATCCGGAACGCAAGCGAAGAATCTGTACACATAATGAGGAAGCCGGTAAAGCGTCATCCTGAAGCGATAGCGAAGGATCTATTGCCGTGGTGAGGAAAACCGTAAAATGTCATCAGCGTCATAGATTCTTCACTCTGTGTCACCGTTCCGCTTTCCCGTTTTTCCCACAAAACATTTTTACCCCCGTTCAGAATGACGCTTTAGGGGAAGACGCCTGACATCATCCTCACCGCTTTTCTGTTTCGACTTATTCATACTCTCGCTCACAAAATCGTTTTCGCCGTGCCCACATACCACTGCGGCCGTTCCTCTTTTATTTTGGCCGCCAGCTTTCTTTGCTGCACTTCATTTTCCACCATCAGGAAAAAAGCGGATCCTGACCCTGTCATCATCGTTTTTTTGCAAAGAGAGGACAGATAGGAAAACGTTTCCCCAAGAACTGGCTCCGCCTTAAACAGAACGTCTTCAAAATCATTGGAAAGAGATGCCATCAGCGCAGCGCGGTCTTTATTTTTCAAAGCCTCTATACAGCTTTCTGCCGTACCTGCCCTGCGACGGGGGCAGACGTCCAGCAGTCCATAAGCTTTCCCTGTGGAGATAGAAACACCGGGTCGGACGATAACTACGGGCAGCCCCGCCCAACCGGCAAGAGGAGTAAGTTTTTCACCGATCCCCTCGCAACGCCGGCAGCCGCCCGCCACACAGAAGGGAACATCAGCCCCCAGCTTTGCCCCCATATCCGCCAATGCCATAAGAGAAAGCTGCTGCCCTGTCATTCTGTTTAATCCGCGGAGGACAGCCGCCGCATCGGAGGAGCCGCCGCCCATGCCCGCTTCCGACGGAATCTGTTTCACCAGTTCCATGTGGACACCGCCGGAAAATCCTGTTTCTCTGAAAAATAATTCCGCCGCATCCCACATGAGATTTGCTTTTCCCCCTGGCGCAAGCCCTTCTTTAATGGAAAGAGAAAGCCCCCCCGCTTCCGTAAGTGTCACCTCATCGCAAAGGGATATACTGTGCATCACGCTGTCAATCTCATGATACCCGTCTTCTCTCTTTTCTCCCACCGATAAAGTCAGGTTGATTTTCGCATAAGCTTTTTCTGTAATCATCATGATCCCCATTCGTTATTAATGGTTTTATTATATCATTCCGCCAGCGGCATAATAGATATGAAATACTTCTATATCTAAATTATTTGTTGTCATTTGACTTTCCTTCCCATATAATTCAATATATAGAAAATTGTAAATGTATTGAATTGTAAACGAAATCGTTTGTGAAGAACCCAAAATTGAAAGGATGAATTTTATGTACGGCATGTTTTTTGATACCTATGATACCCCCGTGTACCGCCCGCCAAGTGAAGCAGCCAGCTTTATTCTCCGCGTAACCCGCGGCTGTGCGCACAACAACTGCACCTACTGCAATATGTACCGCGGTGTCAAATTTGAAAAGCTTTCTGATGAACAGATCATGCGCCAGATTGAGCTTGCCCGTGCCACTGACGCGGAAGGTGTGCGCCGTGTATTTCTTGCTGACGGCGACGCCCTTGTACTGCCCACCGGCCGCTTGCTGAAAATCCTGGCAGTATTGAAAGAATATTTCCCCAACTTAGAAAGAGTAGCGTCTTACGCCGCGCCGGGAGATATCCTCCGTAAATCCGTGGAAGAACTCACCTCCCTCAGAAAAGCGGGACTCACCCTGCTCTACTACGGTATGGAAAGCGGCGATTCCCAGACGCTGAAAGAGATCCGCAAAGGAGTAAACGGTGAGCAGTCCATCGAAGTGGGCAAACGTGCCATCGCCGCGGGAATGCAGCTCTCCATCATGGTCATCCTCGGCATCGCAGGCGCAGAAGGATCGGAGCGCCACGCTCTTGCCACCGCCCATGCCATCAATGAAATCAAGCCGACCATGCTTTCTGCGCTGTCCCTCATGCTCTATCGCGGCAGCGAACTGAAAGACCAGTTTGAACGGGGCGAATTCCATCCCCTGCCGCCGGCGGGACTGATGAAAGAACTCAAACTGATCATGGAGAACGTGCATCTTCCTGACAGCGAACGTATGATTTTCAGAAGCAATCACGTGTCCAACTATATTCGTCTGGCGGCGACACTCCCCGCCCAGAAAGATCAGCTGATGGAGGACATAGAGGAAAGCATCGATTATCTGTCCCAAATGAAAGACTGGGATATTTACAACCACGACTGGACAAAATAGTTATGACAGTAAAGGAGACTATCATGAAAAAGTTACTGACTTCCGCAGCACTCGCCCTGACTCTCACCGCCGCAGGCATGACTTCCTACGCCGTAAACTGGGTCTACCTCGGACAGGACGGAAACGACCGAATCTATTATGATACCTCTTCCGTTTCCCGCCAGGGCAACCTGGTTGCCGTCACCATGCAGGAACGGGAAGCGGATGGCGAGGCAGAGGAGTACAATTATCTTTTTGATACCCACCGGAAGAAATACACCCTTGCTTCCAAGATTGAATATGATCGAAACGGGAACGTCAAGAAAATTGAAACTTTCCATGAATCGGATTTCGGATGGAAAAAAGTGAAAGAAAATTCGGAAGAAGAGATGCTCTATAAACAGATTATGAATAAGCCGGCCACTGCCTCACTGTAACCGTCCATAAGCGGGAAATCGGCAGTGAGATGGGAATATATCCATATCTTCACAATACGGAAAGAAAAACATACGCTGTCAATTTCGGACCGCTGCTCTCGGGCATCGAACTTCCTCTCCCCATTTAAAAATCCCGCCCCAATTAACGGGCGGAATTTTTAAATGGGTTTTATTTTCTTATTCCGGTTCAATAATGAAAGAGAGAGAAGAGAAATACTTCGGCGTGGTATGTTCATCCTCTTTCTCCCCTGCCACTTCCACACCTACTACGTTCAGACCGTTTGCGCTGACAGTAACTGTAGCGTAACCGTCCGCGTCGGCTGTGGACTCATTAGTCAGGTCATTGATGACATCCTTGATGAGAGGCGCGTTCGCATAGGGCTTGCCATCTTTGTACACACGGATTCTATACGTATCGCCCTTGCGGAGCGTCAGCGGATTCACCTGGGGAACGATCTGGATCGGCACGTTATAAATGCCGCCCGGCTTTACATCAGGACTCCAATAGTTAATGTTCCATTTGATCGCGTGGGTCGTCTTCACCGCATCCGCCACTTCCGCAAACGGAGCCTGGTGCATTTTGCCGGAGCTGTCTTTCGTGAAGAAACCATAATCAAAGAACGTCACCGTTACTCCCAATTCATCTGTAGGAATGATGGAAATATGATCTTTATAACTTACAGTTTCCACATCCATAGAGCTGAAATTCTTATCATAAGCTTCCACCGCCTTTACACAAGACGGATTGTACGCGTTGTCTGTCGGTCCTTCCCCAAGGGCAAGGGCTTTCTGATCAAAACGGTTCGCGATAAACACGCCGTGGGCAGACACGGAAGAGCAGGCCGCGCCAATGGACAAAGCCGCCGCGCAAAGTAACAGTACGTATCTTTTTTTCATAAGAACCTCCTTTAAATAATAAACAACTAAACTATAATCATATTATACTTTATATCTAATTTAAATTCTATGTTTAATGTAAATATTGCCGCAATTCCTTTTCAGAATTAATTTAGACAAAACATAAAACGACAGACTCCCGATCTATTTTTGTGCCGAATCATTTATTCACGCTTTTCCATCAAAAAACGCCCTGCAGGGAGCGTTTTCTTTTCATATTTTATTCACCGCTTTGTTTCACGGCAGCTTCCATAAAACCGTTGAAGAGGGGGTGGGGCCGGTTCGGGCGGCTCTTGAATTCCGGATGGGCCTGGGTGGCGGCAAAGTAGGGATGATCTTTTAATTCGATAATTTCCACGAGACGGTCATCGGGGCTGGTGCCGGAAATGACAAGACCCGCCGCTTCCATCTGCGGACGGAATTCGTTGGACACTTCGTATCTGTGGCGGTGGCGTTCGTAGACGATTTCCTGATTTTCATACAAAGTTCTCGCCCTTGTTCCTTCTTTCAGCTTGCACGGATAGATGCCGAGGCGCATGGTACCGCCTTTTTCCGTGACGTCTTCCTGATCGGGCATGAGGTCGATGACGGGATATTTCCCGTCGGGAATAAATTCGGAAGAGTTGGCTTGTTCCATGTGGCACACGTTTCTGGCAAATTCGATGACGGCACACTGCATGCCGAGGCAGAGCCCAAGGAAGGGAATTTTATTTTCACGGGCATAACGAATAGCGTCGATTTTCCCCTCTACACCGCGGTAGCCGAAGCCGCCGGGGACGACGATACCATCAACACCGGCAAATACTTCATCCAGATCCGGCTTTTCTTCTTCAAGGATTTCGGAATTGATCCAGCGGATGTTCACCTTGGCCCCCATGGCGTATCCCGCATGGGACAGCGCTTCCGCTACGGAAAGGTAGGCGTCATGGAGCCGGACATATTTACCGACAAGGGCGATCTGCACTTCCTTTTTTGCCGTGGTCATGCGTTCTACCATGGCTTTCCAGTCTTCCATATCCACCGGACGATCTTCAAGTCCCAATTTTTTCAGGGCGATATGGTCGAGACCTTCCTGTTCCATAAGAAGAGGCACTTCATAAATGCTGTCCGCCGTCAGGTTATTGATGACGGCTTCCGGTTCCACATCGCAAAACATGCCGATTTTCTTTTTCATTTCATCTGACAGTTTTTCCACGGTGCGGCACACGATAATATCCGGCTGGATACCGATGGAGCGCAGTTCCTTGACGCTGTGCTGGGTTGGTTTCGTTTTCAGTTCGCCCGCCGCCGCGATGTAAGGCACAAGGGTGACATGGACATAGATGACATCATTTCTGTTGGGCACGTCTTTCTTGACCTGGCGGATTGCTTCCAGGAAAGGCAGGGATTCGATATCTCCCACAGTACCGCCGATTTCGGTGATAACGATATCCGCATTGTCATTTTTGCCGACACGGAGGACACGGTCTTTAATTTCATTGGTGATATGGGGGATAACCTGTATGGTGGATCCCAGATATTCCCCCTTTCTTTCTTTATTGATCACCGACTGGTAGATTTTGCCTGTCGTCACGTTGGAGGCTTTGGACAAATTTTCGTCAATGAAACGTTCATAGTGTCCCAAATCAAGATCCGTTTCCGCGCCGTCATCAGTGACAAAGACCTCGCCGTGCTGGTAAGGACTCATGGTACCGGGATCAATATTGATATAAGGGTCAAATTTCTGAATGGTAACTTTGTACCCTCTGTTTTTCAGAAGACGGCCTAGGGAAGCGGCGGTGATGCCTTTCCCCAAAGATGAAACAACGCCGCCGGTCACGAAAATATACTTTGTCATGGTTCCTCCTTTACATGCGCTCCGGTGCGGAAACACCGAGAATAGAAAGCGCGTGGACAAGCACGTGCTGTACGGCGGTGATGAGGCCGAGCCTTGCCTGTGTCACGCCTTCTTCAACGCCCAGAATGCGGCATTCACGGTAAAAATGATGGAAAAGCCCTGCCAGCTCATAAGCATATTTCGCTACCCGCTGGGGTGCTCGTTCCTTCGCTGCGCCATCAATGAGCATATGGTAGTTTTCCATTTTCTTGACAAGGTCCAGTTCACATTCTTCCGTCAGTTTCGTAAAGTCTGTCTTTTCCCAGTCGCCCCACTTTACGCCCGCTTCTTTTGCCTGGGCAAAAAGGCTGTGGATACGGGCATTGGCATACTGGATATAGTAAACAGGGTTGTCGCTGGACTGCTTTTTCGCCAGGTCAATATCGAAGTCCATCTGGCTGTCCAGTGTGCGGCTGCAGAAGAAATACCTCGCCGCATCGCTTCCCACTTCGTCCATCAGCTCACGGAGCGTGACCGCCTGTCCTGTGCGCTTGGACATTTTCACCGGCTGTCCGTCACGGAGAAGTGTCACCATCTGGAGAAGCATGATTTCAAAATCTTCCGGATCGTAGCCAAGGAACTTCATGGCAGAATGGATACGGATAATATATCCGTGGTGGTCTGCGCCCCAGATATCAATCAGCTTATTGTAGCCCCGTTTTTCCTTGTTCGGCACATAGGCGATATCGGAACAGAAATAGGTCGGTTCGCCGTTCGCGCGGATAACGACCCTGTCTTTGTCATCACCGTTCTTCGTCGTGGCAAGCCACCAGGCGCCGTCTTTCTCATACAGATATCCGTCCTTTTTCAGCGCAGCGAGAGCGTCGTCCACCTGCTTGGGGTAAAGTGATTTTTCAGAGAACCAGTTGTCAAAAGTGACATGGAAATCGGCCAGATCCTTTTTCAGGATAGACAGTTTTTCATTAAGCGCCACCGTTTTGAACACCTTCAGGCGCGCCTCTTCATCCATGGACAGATACGCATCGCCTTCACGATCAATGAGGGACTTGGCGGTTTCCACGATGTCATATCCGTGGTAACCGTCCTCCGGCACATCTGCGTCTTTCCCGAGAAGCTGGAGGTAACGGGCATTGACCGATTCCGCCAGGTGGGCAATCTGGCTGCCCGCGTCATTCACATAATACTCGGCATACACATCATACCCCGCCGCGCGGAGCAGGTTCACCAGAGCAGAACCATAAGCCGCGCCGCGGGCGTGCCCGATATGGAGCGGTCCTGTGGGATTGGCGGACACATATTCCACAAGGATTTTGTCTTTTTTATCTTTCGGAAAATCTCCGTAAGAAGCGCCGGCGGAAAGGATATTTCTTAACTCGGCATACACTGTGTCTGCTGCCAGAAAGAAATTGATAAATCCCGCTCCCGCGATTTCCATTTTGGAAACAAGAGGCGCGTCAATATATTTTACGATACTTTCCGCGATGGCGCGGGGCGCTTTATGTGCCGTCCTTGCCCACTGCATGGCCGCATTCGTGGAATAATCGCCGAATTCCTTCGCTTTCGGTATTTCCAGGCGCTGCACAGGAGCATACTCCCCACGGGGAAGTTCGCCTGCCGCCTCGGCCGCCGCCCTTGCCCTTTCAATAATTTCTTTCAGTTCTTCTCTGACTTCCATGAAGTTTCCGATTCCTCCCGCACATCAATAATAATTTCGTTCAGATGGCTGAAAAGCCCTTTCATTTCAATGTCATAAATCAGGCGGAGCCGCCCCTTTCCCCCGCTCACCGTATCGGTGATTTCTTTCGAAGAAACAGTGATTTCCACAGGTCCTGCCGGCGTTATATACTCCGACTTTGCCACAGTGCCCGGACGGTATTCCGTTTCCTGGAGAAAACTCCCCTGCCGTGAAAGCGTGACATGGTCACCGTACATACGGATCGTCGTCGTCGTTCCCTCCATGCCGGAAAGAGACGTTTCCTCGTAGGTCAGGTACCGGCAGTCCTCATCTTCACCGTACACGCCCGGCGTTTCCAGTACCACTTCCTCCGCCTTTCCCCGTTCGTCCCGCTGGATCGACTTGCAGCGGATCATGACCTGCTTTTCCACGGTACCCCGTCCTTCTTCAAACAAAAGAAATGCCGAAAAACAAAAACGCGTTTCGGTATTTTTCTAAAAATATTTACAATTAATTATATCACATTCAAAAGCGGAAAATTCGCCATGAAAAAAGAAAATAAGATTATCCCAGCGCCACGTCGAGAGCCATCATGACCATGAAACCGACAGCAAAGGAAACCACGCCTATATCGGAATGTTCCCCTGCCGACATTTCAGGAATGAGCTCTTCCACGACGACGTAAATCATGGCACCTGCAGCAAAGCTGAGAAAGCAGGGAAGAAGCGGAACGACAAGGCTCGTAAGCAGAATCGTCAGGACCGCGCCAACCGGTTCCACAACACCCGAAAGGAAGCCTCCAAAAAAAGATTTCCAGCTCCCCATGCCCGACGCTTTGAGCGGCATGGAAATGATAGCGCCCTCCGGGAAGTTCTGGATGGCGATCCCTGCTGAAAGAGCCATCGCCCCTGCCGCTGTCAGACCGCTGCTGCCGGCAAGAACCCCCGCATATACCACGCCTACCGCCATTCCCTCAGGAATATTATGGAGCGTCACCGCCAAAATGAGCATCGTCGTCTTCTTCAGGCGGCTCCTCGGCCCTTCCGCCGTTTCCGCGTTCATGTGCAGATGAGGAATAATGTGATCCAAAAACAGAAGAAACGCCACACCCACACCGAAACCGATCACCGCGGGAAGGAACGCCCACCGCCCCATAGGCGCCGACTGCTCCAGTGCCGGAAGGAGCAGACTGAAAAACGAAGCAGCCACCATCACACCCGATGCAAATCCCGTAAGGCCGCGCTGAACCGATCGGTGCAGCCGTCCCCGCATGAAAAAGACACACGCCGCACCCAGCGTCGTACCAAGAAGGGGAATCATAAGCCCCCAGAAAACATCTTCCATATATGTCCCCTATATTTTATACTCTGATTTATATTATTTTACCGCTTTTCTGCCAGCAAAAGTATCTTTTCTTTCCCTGTATAGAAATATTTTTTCGGATAATGACAGCAATCAGTTTCCCCCTGCGCCGAAAGGATTTTTTCCGCCCCGTTCATCTGCGTCTTTCCGCCATGATAAAACCGCTCCTCCGAAGAAGAGCAGTTTCCTTACTGCAGCCGGATCTGCATATTATCCGTGATATATTCCAGCGCGCCGGGATACTCTGCGGCATACGCCCGGTAAAGGTACTCCAGCGCCTTGTCCCGATTGATTTCCGTACCGAGACCCTCGGCATAGCAGATTCCCAAATGGTACCAGCTGGCCGCCTCTTCCATTTCAGCCCCTTTTTCATACCAGCGGAACGCTTCCGCCACATTCGGAAGGATTTCATTTCCCACAAGGTACATCGTTCCAATCTCATCCGCTGCAAGCCCTTGACCCAGGGCAAATGCCCGCTTGTACATCTCCACTGCGGCTGCTTTATCTTCAGACACGCCCGCGCCGTAGCGGTAGCACTGGGCAAGAGCGGAATACGCCGCCGCCAGATTCATACCCGCCGCCTTCTGATAGAGGGCGACCGCCTTTTTTTCGTCCCGCTGCACACCGATGCCGTGAAGATAACTTTGTCCCAGCGCCCACATGCCCATGGGATAGCCGCGGTCCGCCGTTTCCTTAAAGCAGTCTGCCGCTTTCCTGTCATCCTTCTCTACCGCGCCGCCTTCCATGTAGCAGCGGCCCATCATGAAGAGAGCGTCCAAGTCCCCTGCTCCTGCCGCCTTCCGGAAATAGGAAAATGCTTTCCCTTCATCAAAATCCACGCCCTGCCCTGCATAGTACATAAAGCCGATCGATGTGAGCGCCTCCCTGGAATGCATTTCTTCCGCCTTCCTGTACAGGGAAAGTGCTTTTTTTCCATCTTCTTCCACTTCTTCCCCCAGGCGGTACATATCGCCGAGAGCATTGAGAGAACGCCAATATCCTTTTTCTACGCCTTTCTCCAGCCAGAAGACAGCCTGCTTCCCGCTCTTTTCCACACCGAACCCGTACAGATACATATCGCCCAGCTCATCAGCAGCCACGATATCCCCCGCTTCTGCCGCCTTCACGACAGACGGAAAATACCCGCGGCAAAGCACCGCCCTCTCCTCAGAGCGGGGATCCTCCATGTACGCCAGATTCAACTGGGACAACAGTTCGCCGACCGCCGCGCCTTTCCCGTGCCAGTAGCGGGCCTCCGTTTCATTCCTGTCTTTAATCGAGCCGAGACCGTGATTGTAATACTCACCGAGGAAGTACATCGCCCGGCCGCAGCCTGCCCCGGCAAGCTCCATAAATAAAGGAAACGCTTCATCAAGCCGGCACCGGATGTAGAGCGCTTCCGCCTTATTCAATAACTTTTCGTCAAACATACGAACCTCTCTCATTACCTGTGTACCTATTGTAACACAGTCGGCCTGTGTAAAAAACATCCAACGACGCATATAGGAATATATTGTATAAGAAAAGATGATATATGCCGTAACGGAATATGTTTAATACATTAGACATCAGGCACCAGCTTCTATTTTTCCAGCCCACAAAAGGCGCCCCGGCTTCCATTTCCCCCACCACGGCAGCAGATCCTTCACATTCGTTCAGGATGACGATTAACGTTTCCTGTCATTCTGAATGGACGCAAGAATGCTGTGTGAAAAAGAAGGGGAAACGGGATGGTGACACAGAATGAAGAATCTATTACTTTGATGACGCCTTACCGCTTTCCCTCATTACGGTAACAGATCCTTCACATTCGTTCAGGATGACGATTAACATTTCCCTCATTATGACGTCTTGCCGTCCGCCGTCATTCAGCACTTTTAGCTAACGGCTCACAGCTCACAGCTCACAGCTGATAGCTTTTATCTTCTTACCGCTTTTTCCACCATGAGTACAGATTTTTCACACAATTCTGGCGGACACCCTGCCATGAGTTTCACTTTTACTGAAAAACGAAAAAGGAGCAGGCACCATCAGCAGTGCCTGCTCCTTTCTTACTAAAAGTTCCTTATTTCTTGGCAGCGAGATCTGCTATCTGTGCCTTTAATTCTTCCAATTCGGATTCCATATCATTAATCCTCTTATTCTGCGCTTCAATACGATTCGCCATTTCCACTTTGGAGTAACGGGTATAAACGTCGCCGCGTCCCAGCTTCACAGAAATTCCTGCATTAATCATGTTCCTGTCATCACCCATGGTCCAGCCGAGACTCATCATCGTTCTTTCGTTCGGCCGATAGAAGAGGCCTACCGCCGCAGCGCTGGCGTTGCGGTAATTGCCGAAGCCTGCCGCGATGTCCCACTTGTCATGGGGATCGAAGTCCAGCGGATGGAGGGCTGCCAGTGCTGCCGCCCCTGCTCCCACTTTACTGATCCGGTTGTCCAGGGTGCCCAGCTTTCCGTTCAGATTGTTGATAGTATTTCCCAGGTTGGTAATATTGGTTGTATTCTTTCCGACCTGTTTGTCCAGTATGGTCAGGTTGTCTCCGGCACTGTTCTCTTTCTTCACATAGTTGCCGTCATTCTTCACATGGGTTTCGTGGTACACCGTATTTCCACTGACAATCTTTGTATTTCCGTCTTCCACTTTTCCATCAGCTTTCACGTTGACCGTGTATTCCGTTCCGCCAAACGTATTGGGAGCTGTGTCAAGTGTCACATTTTCACCGGCTTTCACGGTGTTTCTTGTGTCTTTCGTGGCCACTGTGACTTTGTTTTCTTTTCCGTCACTGCCCTTTAAGGAAATAGTAGTGGTATTGTCCGCGTTTTGTGTGCCGCTCATGGTATAGGTGGTATTGGTATCAATCTGTCCCGCGATAGCTGACAGGTCTACGCTGCCTTTTACTTCATTTCCGGCCGTATCTTTTACGCTCATGGATAATTTATTGCCGTTAAGGGACAGCGCATTGTTATCGTTTACCAATTTATCATTGCCGTCTGCAACGGATGAGAGATCCACGCTGCCCTTCACTTCATTTCCGGCCGTATCCTTTACACTCATGGACAGGGTTTTACCGCTAAGGGACAGCCCATTGCTGCCACTTACCAGTGTATCATTGCCATCCGCCGCTCCGGCTACCGCTTTCTTCAGCTGTGCCACGTTGACGGCATCAGTATCTGCCGCGCCGGCTGCTACGTTTGTAATCTGGCGGGTGACTGCCGCACTGGTCGGAGTCGCCTCTTTGCCTACGGAAACAGCGGCAGCCGTCGATTTCCATACGCCTGTCGTATCGTTGGAATGATCGGTACCGGAAGCGTCATACCCTATAACTCCTTTGTCCACAGAAGCCACGGAACTGCTTCCGAGGGCCACACCGCCCGCTGCGGTCACGTTGGCATTGTGTCCGATGGAAACAACATCCGACACGTTTGTCGTGATTGGGTTATCTCCGGAACCGAGAATGATACTGCCGCCTGCACTGGAAAGTTTGCGCTTATTGCCCAGCACAAGGGCATCATCCGTATCTTCCACCGTATTTTCAGAACCGATGACGGATACATGATTAATATTTTTGCCGATATTCAGGTACCCGTCAATCATATTGTACTTACTTTCATGCCCGTCCGTACCGGTGAGCTTATTGCCCACACCGACCAGTTTGGAAAGCTGGGCATAATCGGCGATATTCGCTCCGCCTATGGCGAGGACAGAGCCGCCGCTGTCTTTCACCAGATCACCCAGGGCATTAATCATATCATCCGTATCACCTGTATTTATCGCTTTCTGCAGCGCATTAGACAGCGGTCCAGCATTAAACCCGTTCACCGGACGGTAGGAATTTGTGACTTTGTTTCCTGCGCCAAAGATCAGGGATGCATTGGCATTTTCCGTCTTATTCGCTACACCGATAATGCTGTTCGCCACACCGTCGAAGTCCACACCGCTCTTTGCCCCGACAACGTTAAATGTGCCGTAAACGGAAGAGGTTGCCCCCTGGAAGCCGCTCGTAAAGCCGTTGATTCCATTTCCGTCCACACGGGAGAAAGCGCCTGTCACAGCAGAAGCCGTACCGTTTGCCGCCGCGCCCGCGCCGGCCGCCAGCGCCATACCGCCTTTCGCGCCGTCGTTGTTATAGTTGCCTGCACTGTGATATCCTGCATCGTTCACGCTGTAATAATGCGTTTTAGCCGTTTTCAGCTGCGCCACATTGACCGCATCAGTGTCCTGCGTACCGGCTGCTACACCTGTGATCTGGCGGGTAATTCCTCTTGAAACATCGCCTACGGAAACAGCAGCGGCCGTCGCTTTCCAAGTACCTATAATCAGATTTCTCTCGCCAAGAACGGAATTATACTTCGTTTCCGCATCCGTATAATCGGTCTTTGCAGCATTCATAGCCGTCTGCGCCGTATCCATAACCGTTTTGGCATCGTCCATTTCCTTTTTGCGCGCCAAATCGTATTGATCGCCGGAATGCTCATAGCTGTGATAGGTCTGATATGCCTGTGTATATGCGGCGCTCTTCGCCAGGAAATCATTGACTTTCCCTTCATAGTCCGCTTTTTTCGCCGTGTAAGCAGAGGAGAGACCGGGCAAATCTCCATTCAACTGTGCCAATCTTGCCGTTTTTCCGGTTAATTTTGCTATTTCCGTATCGTTTTGGATATTTTGATTTGTGTCAGGACTATAACCGTATACCCCGGCATCCACAGAAGAAACAGATTCGCTGCCGAGAGCTACACCGCCATTTTTCTGTACGTCCGTATTGTAGCCCAGCATGACAGCATTGCTGACATTGGCAGTATGCGTTTTAGTTGGAACGGTGGCTCTCACATTGTATGGAATCGGTCTCCCTGTATACCCGCCCGGCGTACCGGAAGAGCTCCCCAAACTGGGCGTATAAGTCTTGCTCACGACGTCTTCCTTTGTTGCCATGGCACCAAGAATGACATTATTTGTTCCGCCGGACAGTTCATGATAATCGCCAATCACAACATCTGACGTTCCATCGGATATCTTATTTCCGGTTCCCACTACAGCCACACGGTTCACGTTGGTTCCTGTATTTTGGAATCCCGCCATCGTATTGTTGGCGCTGGTACCGTTTGCCGTGCCGTTCAGAACATTCCCCGTTCCGACGATCTGGGAACGCCGGGCATAATCAGAACGGTTTCCATTCCCTGCGATAAGAACAGATCCGCTGGTATTTGCAAAATCCCCCATCACTTTTGCCGCCTGATCCGAATACCCTTCCTGATAACCGCTGCGGAAAAGCAATTCTGTCATAGCCCCTTGCCCGAACGTTCCCTCCAGTCCGCTTGACATATCTACTGTAGCATGGGAAAGGATATTCCCTGAACCGAATATCATCGAATTGTCCGCATTATCCAGCTTGTTCCATGCACCGATGATGTTGCCCGCTATGCCATTTGAGGTGTTACCATTCGAGGTAATCTTGTTATTCACCCCATAAATAGAAGACCAGATATTCGGAAAAGAGTTGTCATTACCTTCAATGACAGAATTGTGCCCTGTCACGGTTCCTTCATGGCCCAGAGCCAGCGCGCTGTGCCCTACTGCCACATTCAATCCGCGGCCGCTTTGCGCATTATACCCTACGACGACACTTCCGCCGCCCTGCTCTCTTTTGCCGGAAGCCTTTTCTTCCGGTGTCATGGAACCGATAATAACAGATTCCTTAATCGTTCCAAAGGTTTGGTTATCCCCGATCACAATACCCGAGGTGGGATTGACCGTTTCGTTATTATTCCCGATGACAGTCAGGCTCTCATGCCCTGTCATGTAGGTGTCGTTGCCTTCAATTTTATTCCCCATGCCGATGACCAAGTCTGAAGTGCCGTTACGTGCTATACCATGGTATCCGGAAACAGTACCGGCATCCCGATTCGTGATGCTGTTATTATCACCGAATACATTTTGCCGGTCACTGTTTGTCACCGTGTTTCCTTTGCCGACAACTCGAACGTCTTCGCTGTCTTTAATGGTGTTTTTCTTGCCGACAATCACGTCATCCTTTTCCTTACTGACTTCATTGTCTATTCCGACAACTGTAGAGTCAGTTGTATCGGTTACCGCATTGGGCGCTTCCGTATTTCCTACTATTACATTATCAACAGCCCCCGCGACGGAAGAGGTCAGCAGAAAAGCTGTCAATGCCGCTGCCAGCGCGTTTTTAGAGACTCTCACCCCCCCCACTTTTTCTCGCTGTCCCCGCGATTTCCGAAACGACGACATAACTGTTCTTCACTCGACTCCAAATGACTTTGTAAATGTGATTCATGTTTTCCTCCCATAAAAAACAATATAATTAAAAGCGCAATAAAAAGAAGCACCATCCCCAATGCTGCCGATACTGCCTTCACACCACCTCTCCCCATAACACTTCATTTGCCTGAAAAGCAGGGTACAGAATCCGTAAACAGGAAAATTCCTACCGGTTTCTCCCGCTCTTCTTTCAACACTTATTTTATTAAACAACCTCTGTTCTCATTATAACAAAAGATTTATCTTATTTCTATATAATATGTACTGTTTTACAAATGCCTCTATTCACACCGCTTCCTCATCACGGCAGCAGATCCTTTGCTGATATTTCGTATGACACCTAATGGAAATCATATGCTTCGGCTTTCAACTCACAGCTAATGGTTAACAGCTAACAGCTCACAGCTGATAGCTGATAGCTTTTATCTTCTTACGGCTTTCCTCATTACGGCAGCAGATCCTTCACGTTCGTTCAGGATGACGATTAACGTTTCCCTTATTATGAAGCCTTACCGTATCTCGTCATTCAGAGCGGAAGTAAGAATGCTGTATGAGACAACAGGGAGACGGCTGTGTGATACAGAGCGAAGAATCTATTACCCTCGATGACGTTTAACGTTTCCCTCACTACAACAGCAAATCCCTTGCTGATGTTTCGTATGACACCTAATGGAAATCATATGCTTCGGCTTTTAACTCACAGCTAACAGCTTACAGCTCACAGCTCACAGCTAACGGCTCACAGCTGACAGCTTTTATCTTCTTACCATACGTACCATTTTCAGCAGGGGAAACCGGCTTGCTGCATGGTTCTTCTTCCGGTTTGACTCCTCTTCTTTTTATGGTACAATGGGGGTGGAAGCAGAGTACTGTTTCCACCATCGTGTCGGGGATTTTCTCCTGTGTGCCTTTCAATAGATATTTTTTAATATACTGTAAACCCACTGTTCTGATTTAATGAAAGTCTGATGAATCGGTAACGGTATACAGGACCCCCTCCATCCCCGGCAGATTCATACGGATCTCCTCGATCCGAAAAAATCCCGCTCCCCCATATGGCGGGATTTTTTCATTGCGGTTTTCTCTGTGATAAAATAAGAAAAGATGAATTACCCAAGATATTTTACCTGTCATTTTATAGTTAAGGAGTTTTCATGCGTATCGTAATTTTAGGCGCGGGGCATCTGGGCTATACGATTGCCGAGCTTCTCTCCAATGAGCAGCATGATGTGGTTGTCGCCGATTCTGATGAAGAAAAGTTATCCAAAATCCGCGACTCGCTGGATGTGCTCACGATCACTGCCAACGGGACAAGTCCGGATTTCACACGGGATCCCGATATACGGGATGCATCTGTTTTCGTGGCGGTGACCGAAATGGATGAGGTGAATATCCTTGCTTCCATGCTGGCGAAGAAAAACGGAATCCCCCACACGATTGCCCGCATCCGCGACCCGAAATTCCTTCAGGAATCCACCGAATATCTCCAGGAAAATTTTGACATTGACCTGGTTCTGAGTCCTGAGCTGGTCACGGCAAAAGAAATACGGCGCATCCTCATGACGCCCGCCGCCCTTAACGTGGGAGATTTCGCCAATGGCCGCGTCCGTTTGTATGAGACACGGATACAGCGCCAATCTCCTTATATCCATATACCGTTCAAAGATTTGGAACTGCCTGATGAAATCCTTGCCGCCATGATTTTCCGTGATCATCAGATGATTATCCCCCACGGCAATGACTGCCTGCTCCCTTACGACAACGCTTACTTCATCGGCGCGCCGGAAAATATAGAAAAATTCAGCCGGGGTATGGCGGAAAGCAATACCAGGCATATCAAAAAGGCCATCATCATCGGCGCAGGACGGACAGGAACGGCGCTTGCCCCCATGCTGGAAGCCGACGGTATATCCGTAAAAGTCATTGATCTCGATCCGGAGCAGTGCCGGCATATTTCTTCCAAATTAAAAAAGTCCATCGTCCTTTGCGGCGACGGGGCGGATATAGATCTTCTCATGCAGGAAGGCGTTTCTGAAGCGGATGTGGTGATCTGCACGACGAAAGATGAACGGCTGAATCTCCTTGTCGCCCTCCTTGCCAGGCACCTGGGCGCGAAAAAGACAATCGTCCGCGTCGTCCGCGGGGAATACGCGGATCTCATGACACAGGTAGGCGTGGATATCGCCTTATCGGTCCGGCTTCTGGCGGCAGGCGAGGTTTTGAGTTATGTGCGGAGCCGCAGTGTCGTCTCCGTATCCCTTCTTGAATCGGCGCAGGTGGAAGCGGTGGAAGTTATTCTGGAAAGCGGCGCTCCTGCCGAAGGCATTCCTCTCATGAAAGCGGGGCTGCCGGCGGAATGTCTTGTAGGCGCTTATGTCCGGAATGAAACGACACATATCCCTGACGGTCGCTCCGTCCTTGCCGCAGGAGACCGGGTCATCATCCTGATCCGTACCCCCTGCTCGGCAAAAGTCCTTCCTTATTTTAAAGGCAGGAAACCGTTATGAATACTACCGTCGTTTCAGCACTCATCGCCAAACTGACTGCGGGATGCGGTCTCGTCCTCCTGCTTCCCCTGCTGACCGCCCTGTTTTGGGAAGAGCCGGTTCTTCCTTTTATTTACTCCATGGCGCTTTGCTTTTTACTGGCCGCATTCCTGCGGTATAAGGGCAAGAAAAAAGTCATCAATCTGAATCCCCGCGACGGTCTTGCGGTGACCGCGCTGTCATGGATATGTATTTCCATTCTTTACCTTTTCCCTTATTTCCTGTCCGGTCTCCTTTCTCCGCTGGACGCTCTGGTAGAAAGCATTTCAGGTCTGACAGGCACTGGCGCCACCGTTTTTTCCGATTTAACCGTTCTGCCGAAAAGCATTCTTTTCTTCCGCTCCCTGACCCACTGGCTCGGCGGCCTGGGAATCATCGTCATCTTTGTGGCTCTCTTCCCACAGGCCGGAAAAGGAAGCGCCCGCATGATTGATGCGGAAAGCACGGGGCCTTATTCCTCCCGTGCCGTTCCCCGGATCAAAGAAATGGCAAAAGCTCTTTTTGCGGTGTACCTGCTTTTTACCGTTTCTGCCGCATTGATTTACACACTCCTCGGCATGAACTTTTTCGACGCGGTCAATCACGCCTTTTCCACCATCGCCACCGGAGGTTTCTCCACAAAGAATGAAAGCATCGCTTTTTACGACAGTACGCCTCTGAAACTGGCCGTCATATTTTTTATGGTTATTTCCAGCGCCAATTTCGGCATCTATGTGGCTGCCTGGAAACGGGGCATCCGTGTTCTTTGGGAAAATACGGAATTTAAAGTCTATCTTTCCATCGTAGCCGCCGCCACTATCCTTATCTCTTTAAATTTAATGCTGGAAAGCGGACTGTACGCCCCTTCCGCACTGCTGGAAGCGCTTTTTACCTCGGCGTCTCTTTCGTCCACCACGGGATTTATTTCTTACGACTTTGAAACATGGCCCCATTTTTCCCAGGTCATATTGCTCATACTCATGTTCATCGGCGGCTGCGGCGGATCGACTTCGGGCGGCCTGAAAGTAACGCGCATCATATTGCTTTTCAAATCCATGACCGCCGTTCTCCGCCAGAAACTCCACCCCCGGGCCGTCATACAGACCCGTGCAGGAGGAGAAAACTTTTCCGAATCCATGCTCCTCGAGGTTTTCTGTTTCTTTTTCATCTATACGATGTCCATTTTTTTATGGACCGCCCTTATCGCCGCAAACGGTGCGGATATTCCTTCCGCCCTGGGCCTTTCCATTGCCACCATGAGCAACTCGGGGCCGGCACTGGGACAATTCGGCGCCACCTGCAACTGGTCGGCCATGCCTGCCATGACAAAAATGTTCGTCGCCCTGTCCATGCTTATGGGCCGGCTTGAATCTTTTACGCTTCTCATCCTTTTCCTCCCCTCTTTCTGGAGAAAAAACGGATGGTAAAACAAAACGGATATTTCTCAAGACCAAGGTCTGTCAGGAAATATCCGTTTTCTCATACAAGGAAAACGTCCCGGGGGTTATGGGGATCCGGGACGACTTCCTTGTATATTTTTTTGCAAATGTCGGGGAACATTTGCTGAAAAGAGGCGCAGAAGCAACATGACTAACAGTCACCTCTGCTGTACATAGTATACCATATATTTCAATCCGATGCAAGGATGATCCTGCCAAAAGCGCAAAGAGGAAATTCCCTTCCCGCTTTGTATTTTACTCCCCCGTTTCCTTATCCCGCCAAAGAGCCGCGTTCTCTTTCCATCAGGATTTTCTTTATCCGTTCCAGCCGGCTGGGAATGTCGGGATGGTCGTCAAAAAGACGGGAAAACCAATCCCGCCTGCCGCTGCGGAAAATATGTTCCAGGTGGACCAGTCCGACGGCAAGTTCCATCCCCAGTCCAAGACCGCAGGCATATTCGTCGGCGGCATATTCATTTCTCCTGCTGCCGAACTGTGTGAAAAACCAAAGAGGAATCTGCAAAAATATTTTCAGGAAATAATATTGTATGAGGATAAAAAAATTGACAATGCCTATAAAAATCCCCAAGACCGGAATCCAGCGTAAAAATGCCAGGAGCAGTGTCACCACGCTGTACACATAGACAATGATACCGCTGAACCATTCCATGCCATAGCGCAGAAGACCGAAGCGGCTGTGCCCGTTCTGCAGATGTCCCACCTCATGGGCAAGGATCCCTTTTACCTCTTCTTCGGAAAATTCGTTCAGCAGATGTTCCGTGACGGTGATATGGTTTCCGCCGATTGCCCAGGCATTGTAATCATCTGCTTTCGCCGTATAAAGACGGAAATCGGATAATTCCAGTCTGCCCCGACGGCATATATCGCGCATCAGACGTTCCAAATACATTTTCGTTTCTCCCGCAGCCCTACGCCCGCCGTTTTCACGGACAAAGAAATACTGCATGACGCCTGTTCCCGATAAAACGGCGGGCACAAGAACACACGCCAGAGAAAGCTGCAGGATGCGCTCCGTCAGAAGTTCATAATTTCCTGCCAGCTCTTCATGGAAAAAAGGCGCGGTAAATAAAAAATAGAGCGCCCAAAAAGAAGCGCTCACGATCCAGTTGGTTATAAAACTAAAAATAAGCAGAAGAAGATTCATATGTTTCTCCATCATCCAATAAACGGATTGATTTTCCCCATTATAACACAGGAATGAAACGTGGTTTCTGTAACGAACGGCAAAGCAAAGGCGGTCCATGGAAACTGTTCCCTGCGATTCGATTTTCTTCTTCATGGATAAAAAAGTTACCCCGCCGGCCGGTGAGGCAACTTTTCATGAATAACAAATTTATTTCTTTCCAGGCAGCGTCAGAACTTTCCGCCTCCTCCGCCGTTGCCTCCGTTTCCGCCGCCCATGGAGCCGCCTGCTCCGACGACACCGTCATCTTTCTTTTCGGGAATGGGCGTGACGATACGGTTGGTATAGAGGTAATAGTCATTCTCACCGGTCACGGCGAAACTGTCTTTGTCAAGATAGTGGGAAGCGTTCACGCCGGGCGCCACATTGCTCATCGTTCCTATCAGGTAGTTCCTTACACCGAAGGCGCCGAGCAGGGAAAGGACAGCGGCAATCCCCAGTCCGAGAAAACTGAATTGATCGTCAGGATCATACGCTTTCCCTTCTTTCTCATAGTAGGAAATAAGGAAGTCTGCCTTCTCCGCATAAGCTTTGAACGCTTCCGCATAATTCCCTGCGGAAAGCTTGTTTACAAAGGCGTCTTTCATAAGTTTGATGCCTATATCATTGGTAATCATCGCCTTCATTTTGGGATCGGTGGCAATGTACCAGTCGCGTTCCTGCATATCAAGAACGAGAACCATATTCCCTTTTTCCCCGCCTTTGATCACAGTGCCGAGAAGTTTATCGGCATAATCGCCGATTTTCATTCCCTTCACGGAGGACTGGGTGACAACAGCGATACGGACATTATGTTTCTTCTCTACCGCTTCCAATGCGTTCTTTACTTCCGCGGCCGCCTCGCCTTTCACGATATCCGCCCCGTCATGGAAAGACGGCATCTCCGCCGCGTCAGACATCACGGGCAGAAAGAGGACGGCAAGGAGCATCGCTAAAATCTGAAATATTTTTTTCATAGTCCCGCCTCCTTATAAAGAACCGAACATCATTTTAATGAGGAAGTAAAGGATGGGAATGAAGACGACAAATGCCGCCGCCGTGTACATGGATGCTTTATTTTTATCCACCGGCAGGCTTCCCACGAACTTGCCGCTCTGGGCGTTCATAATGAAAGTGTACGGCGTGCCGTTATAAGTGGTGGAAAGAATCCATACCGGCGCAAGGGCATAGGAAACGGTGTTTTCATCTTTGGACACGAAACCGTCTTCCCGATTACAGCTTGTATAACCGGTGACAGTGCCATCCATCTGCGCAAGTGCGGTATTTGTTACCAGCTCATCGGCGCGGGGCGCCATTTCTTCCGCCGGCACATCATACTTATCGGCCAGGTACCCTGCCAGGTATGCCGTGGTAAAAGGAACCATGGTGGAATAATCGAAAGGCCCGATACTTTCCATCCATGTATCGTCCATTTTTTTACTGCCGTCCATAGGTACCCGGTTAAATTTCATTTCTCCCTCACGGTCGCACCGGTAAACCCTTTCTTCCGTGATCTGATTCTTTCCGACAACGAAAGTATTTACGTTTTTCGCTTTGTAGCTGGCGGTAGCGGTGACTTTGGAGTCAAAGAGCCAGAAAGGAACATACATGCCCTGAATCGCATCCACCCGGTTCTGGCTGACGAAATTGGACGGCAGGAGCAATTTCCCCTTGTAGAAATTTTTAAAGGCTTCCTGGGCATCCTTTTTCGTCTTCTGGAACGGAATCACATAGTCAGGACGCAGAGCGCCGTCATAACGCTGGGCAATCATCGTCGGGTTTCCGCAGTAGCAGCATTCCGTGGCAATCGTATTTTCATCGCAGACGATTTCCGCTCCGCAGGAAGAACAGGTAAAGGCGCGGAGAATTTTCGCCTCGTCTTCGCTCCATTCCTTTCCCGCACCGTCAGTATCCCACTTTTTCTGCCGCGCTTCTTCCGCTTTTGCCGCGTTTTCTTCCTTCGCCGCGTAGAACGCTTCCAGATCAGCGATGGACAGTTCCGTGCCGCAGTATTCGCAGGTCACATGATCCGCGCCGGGAGCATATGCAAGAGGAGCGCTGCAATTGGGGCATTTAAAGCTTACTGAAGTATCAGCCATAAGTACCTCCTTTTCCATAATCGCCGCCTTTTCCATAAAGGAAACAAAATGGCAGTGTGAAATAGGGACAGGGCAGCAGTAAATCTATGCCCGCCGCCCTTTTCTCAACTGTTCCATTACGGACGGGGATGTCCGCAGTTGGCACAGAACTTGCCTTTATTCTGCGTACCGCATTCGCTGCAGGTCCAATCAGCCGCAGGAGCGGGCTTGCCGCAGTTGGCACAGAATTTGCCCGTATTCTTCGTGCCGCATTCCACGCAGGTCCATTCAGCCGCAGGAGCGGGAGCGGGTTTTCCGCAGTTGGCACAGAACTTGCCTGTATTCCCTTCCGTACCGCACTCCGCACATTTCCAGCCCGCCGGCTGGGGAGCGGGAGCAGGTGCCGGCGCGGGTGCCTGCTGGGGCACCTGCTGTTGCTGCTGGCCTGCCATACCGTACAGGTTGGACGCGTTCATACCGCCTGCCGCGCCTGCCATATTCATCCCCATAAATCCAAATGCCGCGCCCATGCCGCCTTCATTGCCCGCCGCCGTACGCATAGCATCAGACTGTGCGTCTACGAGAACGCCCGCCCCCATAGCAGGATTTGACATGGCCATGCCCATTTGGATCTTCTGGATCTTCGCTTCATCTTCCTCATTGGCCTTGACACTGTTCACACCGAAAGAAACGATAGCAAGGCCGCGGAGCTCCGTCCATTTCTTGGAAAGCACTTCATTCAGAGCCTCGGCAATTTCAAACGTGTGTCCCGCCAGATCGGTGTAGTCGATGCGCTGGGCAGAGATCTTGGCAAATGCCGGCTGGAGAGCCGTAAGCAGTTCCGATTTCAGCTGGCCGTCAATCTGGGAACGCTCATAACTGTCCGACGCGTTGCCTGCCACATTGGTGTAAAAGAGGATCGGATCTACGATTTTGTAACTGTATTCACCGAAACAGCGGATACGGACGGACAATTTCAGCCCGGTATCCGCATCAACCACCTTGAACGGAATCTCGCTGGGCGTACCGTACTTGTTCCCCACGATTTCCTTTGTGTTGAAGAAATAAACGCGCTGGTCTTTCCCTGTATCGCCGCCAAAGGTAAAACGTCTTCCCATCTGTTTGAATACGGCGATGACGCTTTCCTTATTCAGACCGCCCGTGAAGAGGGACGGTTCCGATGACTGATCGTAGGTATACTCTCCCGGTTCGGCGCAGAGATCGACGACCTTGCCCTGTTCCACAATCATCATGCACTGCCCGTTGTTGACAGCAATGACAGATCCGTTGGAAATAATGTTGTCTTCTCCGCCTGTGTTCGAGCTGCGGCCGCCGGTCCGTTTCTGTCCTTTCATCATGAGGACATCAGGCGGCATGCTGTCACAATAGAAGAATTCCTTCCACTGATCGGCCAGTACGCCTCCGACCGCGCCCATTCCCGCTTTAATAAGACCCATACTCTCTCCTCCTTCTTCATAAATAATTAATTATATATACATCTGTTTATATTTTATCATGTAAGCACCTTATTTATCCACAGATTCCCTGCACTGCAGATATAGAAAAAATCTTACTCATCATTATTGCATGACAAATACACATAAAATTTCCTTCCGGCACCTCTTTTGAAATGCGGGCACCATAAAAAGACGGCATCTCTGCCGCCTCATGTCCTTTTACTTTTTAAATCCCGCCTTCAGTTACGCACGGAATAAAAAACGCATCGTATACGCTCCGCCTTTCCTGTCTTTCTTTAAATCATCCGTTCTTTAAATTCCTTATCCATGCCCCGCGCCTTGCATTCTTTGCAAAAACCGTAAATTTCCACACGATGCTCCGTCACTTCAAATCCGTTTTCTTTCGCCAGACGGTCTTTATACTCCGGTTCCAGACGAACCTCGACAGGGAAAATTTTATTGCACGACAGGCACACCGCGTGGTGCACATGGTCGCCCTGCGTATATTCATACCTCGTCAATCCGTCAGCAAGCATCGTCGAACGGAGAAGCAGTCCCTTTTTTGCCAGCGCTTCACAATTACGGTACACCGTAGAAAGACTGAGCTTAGTATCTCTCTTCCGCACCGCTTCATATACATCCCCCGCGGTCATCGGCAGGCTCTTCTGGAGCACCTTCAATATCATGACACGCGCTTTCGTACGTTTTAAATGCTTCTTTTGAAGTATTTCCTCAAAACTGTCCATTCGTCTGCTCCCCTTGAAACCGCTCTTTGCCCTCACGGCAAATTACATAGTATACGTTGTAATTTCAATTAGATTATATCATATCGGAAAATATATGGAAATCATTTTTCAATCCGTGCGTCCTGCCGGCATTTCACAATAAATACGATTCATCCGCTCCTGCATTTATAATAAGAAATTAATTTTATTCTTATTCTATACCATCAAAAATATATTTTCCACAATTCCTTTTGGTGTCATTAAAGAGAAAATAGTGATATAATGTGTTCACATTTAAACAGGGAGAACTCCCTTATTCCATGGGCACATCCCAAAGGAGATCATCGTGGGCGCCAATATCCGTAAGCATTGGAACGATCCTGTCTGCATACAGCGCGTTCTCTTCATACTTGTCATCACCCTCATCGGCACTTTCATCTATGCCGCCGGACTCAATATATTCCTTGTTCCCCATCACTTTCTCGCAGGCGGTGTCACAGGCATCGCCATGATCCTCTACTACCTCATGGACATTCCCATCGGCCTGTCCAATCTGGTACTGAATATACCTGTACTCATTCTGTCCCTGAGATTCATGGGAAAATTTTATACGGTCATCACCATTTTAAGCACAGTGAGTCTGTCGATCTTCATCGACCTCACCGCTTTCATGGCGGACTGGTGTGTCATCAGCAATCCTCTTGTCGCTGCCATATCGGGGGGCGTTGTCCTCGGCGCCGCCCTGGGACTTCTCTACCGCTACAATTCAAACAGCGGAGGCCTCGACGTCATTGGCGCGGTTATCAAAAAATTTTACAATCTGGAAATCGGCTACGTCGTCTTCGGCCTGAACTTCATCATCATCATGTCCAGCGCGTGGATCTTTACACTGGAACCTGCCATCTGCACCCTCATCGCCATGTACATCAATGCCACCGTTTCCAGCCGTATCGTCATCGGTTTCGCCCAAAGGAAAGCGGCTTTCATCGTTTCCGACAAACCGCTTGAAGTGGCGGACACCATTCTGAGAAATATTCATCACGGCGCCACCCTTCTCTACGGACAGGGCGGGTTCAGCGGAAAAGACAAGAAAATCGTCTTCGCTATCGTGGATCTGACGCAAGTCACCAAACTGCGCCATTTCATCGAGGACATAGACCCCCACGCCTTCCTTTTCATCATGAACACCACCGACGTCATCGGCCGCGGATTTACCAGCCCCCTCACGCCGAAACTCCCCGGCACCACCAGGTACACCTTCGGTGCTGACGGAAAGATGACTCCCACCCGCTCATGGAGCTGGGAAATGGAACAGGAATCCCATAATCATAACCACCCGTAAAACGGGTGGTTTGCTCTGACCCTATAAGGGTCTTCCT
>OJPO01000249.1_pt1 | contig 38190 bp, 31 predicted proteins | sample 1598541 | NCBI WGS metagenome assembly OJPO01 (sample SAMN03922453, study PRJEB24848) | human gut metagenome | isolation source: stool sample | host: Homo sapiens | place: Germany | collected 2009-11
TGCTCAGGAGTCTCGTGGGCTCGGAGATGTGTATAAGAGACAGGTATAATTAAGCTAAATAAAGCCCCCGTACCCTGCGGGGGCCGGATGAAGATACAGGAGGAATCAAAATGAAGTGGGTCAAACGATTTGCCGCCGGTGCGCTGGCGGCGGCACTGTCCCTTGCGCTGCTGTGCGGGTGCAGCGGGAGCTCGATCGATGAGGGAACGGTGATAGATTATACGGAATCGAGCACTTCGTACATGACGATGGAAACCTGGATGATGGGGTCCCCGGTCGTATATGAATGCACGAATGTGTCCAGCGGAGCAAAACTCTATGTAGAAACAGTAAAGACAGGATATTATGTGGGGACAGATCAGGCGGGTGTCATGAACATCGCCTGGACAAACGAATATAACACCGTCAAAGACAAAAATAATCAGACGCTGGCGCTCGGGCTCTACTCGATCGACCGTGTGAATAAGACCTATCGGGAAAATGGCAAGCTGAATCCGATGGAAAGAGTGCTGGGCGAAGTCATGTATAGCTGCTGCCGCTATGATCACAACACTAATACTTTCGCCCAAGATGGCCCGAAAGAAATCCGGGCGGCTTCTCGCGTCAAAAATAAGAAGGTCTACTATACCGAAATATTTGAATATGACGATGCAACGGTCGCATTGTACTACGAGACAGAGAACAAGTCGAGTACCGATATAGACCTTAAGTATATTGAGATATACTTCCCGGGTGAAAAAACTGCGCGGGCAGAATTTACAGCCAAGAGAACATCGGGTGGTTTGAGCTCCGGAGGAACATATACGAAGATGAGCGATTTGACGAAGGCAAATTAAAAACGCGGAACAGGAAGGGTAAATTATGAGGACGCTGAAAAAAATCGCGGCTGGGCTGCTGGCAGCAGCGCTGGCTGTAGGACTGCTGACTGCCTGCAGCGACAATAAAGTTACCGGAACGGCGAAAAGTTGGAGCTTGAGCAATACGGGCAAGGTATTGGGAATAGAAAACGGCCTTTCGCCACAGGCTTTATTGACTTATGAGGTCAATGGTACGGAGAAATACATTGTAAACGGCAAGGCGACGTTTATTGGCTCTAAAAAGTATGGTGTTCAAAAGAGTACCAGCGGGACGATTCGGTACCTTGTGAACTCTGTAACGAAGACACAGGAAGCGGATAATGAGAACAAAGGCACGAAATATCAGCCGGACGAGGTGGATATACCGCTTTGGATATTGATGAGAGAAGGAACTGGTGGCTATTGGCTTCTGGCAGGAAAAAATGCTTACAACGGAAAAATGTATTATACGGAAGCATTCAAACTGTCAGCGCAAAACTGGTATAATTATAATAGAGACTGGCTGAGTGTTTATAGAGGGCAGAAAACAGTATATAGCTATGAGTACGTTCTGTACTATGAGTCAGAGGACGACGCAATGCCTGCATTCATCCGCATCAACGGCGAAGGACTCAAGGACGCGATCGTGCCGGTAAAGGACTTCCGGGGTGTGGAGTATAGCCAGACCGTTCCTGCGCCCTATGCTGGCCTTGTAGACCGTACTTCCTACACGAACGGAACCGTGACCAAATAAAACATCCCCTCTTCGCCCCGGGCGTTCCGCATCGCCCGGGGCGGTTTTTGTTTGTACACAAAAAATCCCCCTGTCCGCACAGCTGTTGCGCGGGCAGGGGGATTCAGCAGTTGCTTTAGTTCTTTTCCACCAGAGCCTTCTGAGCCTTTTCCTCGGGGATGAGGTTGGTCATGCTCTTGAGGCTGATGCCGATGGTGGAGAGGTTGTGCAGCATGGCAGAGGACGCAGGCTGCAGGATGCCCATTGCCCCCAGCGCAATGAGGGCAGAGTTGAAGGTCAGCACGAAGCGGTAGTTGGCGCTGACACGGCGCTGCAGGGAGTTGGCGATGGTCTTGAGGACGACCAGCTCCTCGAGGCTGTCGGCCTTGATGGTCACGTCTGCGATCTCGCGGGCGATGGCAGCGCCGGAGTTGATGGCGATGCCGACGTCAGCGGCAGAGAGGGCGGGGGAGTCGTTGATGCCGTCGCCGATCATCACGACGGTGTGGCCCTCACTCTTGGCCTTCTGGACGAAAGCAGCCTTGTCCTCGGGCAGGACTTCGGCGAAGAACTGGTCCACACCCACCTGCTTTGCGATGGCTGCGGCGGTGCGCTCGCTGTCACCGGTCATCATGACGGTGTTGGTGATGCCGAGGCCGCGCAGAGCGCGCAGCACGCGGGAAGCTTCCGGACGCAGCGGGTCGGCGATGCAGATGACGCCGGCCAGATGGCCCGAAGCGGCCAGATAGAGGTGAGAGTACTCCGGCTCGAGGTTATCGAACTTCTCACGCTCGTCCTCGGGGATGGTGCAGTGCTCGTCCTCAAAGACGAAGTGGTGGCTGCCGATGACGACCCGCTCACCGCTGACGCGGCTGGCGATGCCGTGGGCCACGATATACTCCACCTCGGAGTGCATCTCTTCGTGGGAGATGCCGCGCTCTTTGGCCTCCCGGACGACGGCGTTGGCCATCGAGTGGGGGAAGTGCTCCTCGAGGCAGGCGGCCAGCTGCAAAACTTCGCTCTCGCTGCAGTTGGAGAAGGGGACGACCTTGACCACCTTGGGGGTAGCGCGGGTCAGGGTGCCGGTCTTGTCGAAGACGATGGTGTCAGCCTTGGACAGGGTCTCGAGGTACTTGCCGCCCTTGACGGTGATGTGGCTTGCGCCGCACTCGCGCATGGCAGAAAGAACGGCCAGCGGCATGGAGAGCTTGAGGGCGCAGGAGAAATCGACCATCAGGCAGGAGATGGCGCGGGTAGCGTTCCGGGTCAGGGCGTAGGTGACGACGGTAGCGCCGAGGCACCAGGGGACCAGACGGTCGGCCAGAACCAGCGCACGGTTCTCGGTGCTGGACTTCAGCTTCTCGGACTCCTCGATCATGGCCACGATCTTGTCGTAGCGGTTCGCGCCGCCCTCGGCCCTGGTGGTCAGGACGCACTCGCCCTCTTCCACCACAGTGCCGGCGTAGACGGTGGCACCGATGGTCTTGCGCACCGGCATGGACTCGCCGGTCAGAGCGGCCTGGTTGACCATGGCTTCGCCCTCGATGACGGTGCCGTCCAGCGGGATCATGTTGCCGGAGCGGACGACGATCTCGTCGCCGGGGTGGACCTTGGTCAGCGGCATGAGCACTTCGGTACCCTGTGCGCGGACCCAGACCTTATCGACATTCAGGGCCATGCTGCGGGCCAGGTCGTCGAGGCTCTTCTTGCGGGTCCACTCCTCCAGCAGGGAGCCGACGTTGAGCAGGAACATGACGGAGCCTGCGGTGGAAAAATCGCCCCGCAGGATGGAAACGCCGATGCTCAAAGCATCCAGCACCTCGACTTCCAGTTTGCGGCGCCACAGGCAGCACACACCCTTCCAGAGGAACTTGATGGAGCGGAACACGGTGTAGGCGGCGTTGAGCGGGGCGGGCAGGAACAGCTCGCGCAGCACCCGGCCTGCCAAGAGGTTATACATCTTTTCCTGATATTCCTGATTGATGCGGCGGCTGTCGGCGCTGGTGACCAGTGCGTCCAGTTCGGGGTCATCGAAACGGTAGGTGCTCAGGGCGGCGACGGCATCCTTGCGGGCACCGGTGTAATACACCACCACATCGCCCGTCCGCTCGTAGACCTTGGCCTTGCTCACAGCGTCGTGGTGGTTCAGATAGGCTTCCAGCACATCGGCCCGGTGAAGGGTCATCCGCACATTGCAGACGTGTACCCGCAGACGGCCGCGGCTCTCATGAAGAATAGTACATTTCATATCAGAATATCCTCTGCGTATTGCAAAAAATAACCATAAAAAGAGCCGCCCGCAGGCGGCTCAGAGACTGCAAAATTACTCGTTGGTCTCGGCGGTCTCTGCCTCAGCAGCGTCCTCGATGACCTCAGCCTCAGCCTTGGCAGCGCGGGCCTCGTTGATGGCCTTTGCATCCTCGAGGATGTCACCGGCCTGCTCCTGGACCTTGCTGACGGTCTCCATGGTGGAGTCCTTCATGCGCAGGACAGCAGCGGTGGTCTGGGTGTAGACCTTCTTGGCATCGCTGCTGGACAGCAGCTTGAAACCAGCGGAACCGAACAGGGTGCCGGCAGCGAACAGAGCAATCTTCTTCATATCGAACATAGTAGTATACCTTCCTTTTTATCGTATTCCCTCATGTACCCCAAAGGGCATGGGATAAGTGTTTCTGCCGTTATTATAACGCGGTTTTTGGAAAATTCAAGGGATTTTGATGATGTTTATATCTGCTAACATTTTACGATGAGTAGTTAGAAATGTCTATCTTTACGTGTTTTTTGGTACAAACTACAGTTTGTATTTTCAAACAAACTCCAAGGTGCCGAAGAAATATAACAAAGAGTCTTGCGCTGAGAGGTGCATTCATTGTACAATAAAAAGGTATGCGATAAAATCGACAGGGCCGGGACGTTCCGGCCTGTAAAAATAAGTGAGGCTGGATATGGAAAAGAAAGATATTCGTGTGCTGGCGCTGGACCTCGACGGCACCCTGACCAATGACCAGAAGGTCGTCACCCCCGTCACCCGCGCAGCGCTGGACGCCGCTGCTGCCAAAGGCGTGACCATCGTGCTGGCCTCGGGCCGTCCCACGGCAGGCATCATGCCGCTGGCAAAGGAGCTGGGACTGGATAAAAAGGGCGGCTGCATCCTCTCGTATAACGGCGGTGCCATCATCGACTGTGCCACCGGCGAGACGCTCTACCGCAAGCAGCTGGATGCAAAGTATGTGCCGCAGCTCTGTGCCTTCGCCAGGGAGCAGGGCGTGGTTATCATTACCTATAATAAGCAGGGCGTTGTCACCGAAAGCTCCGAGGACGAGTGGGCGCTGAAGGAGTGCTTTACCTGCAAGCTGCCCATGCAGAAGGTGGAGGATCTCGCCGCCTATGTGGATTATCCCATCTGCAAGATGCTCATTACCCTCGACCCCGCCCGCCGCAGCGAGGTGCTGGAAGCAGGCCGGAAACAGTTTGCGGGCGAGATCGACCTCTACCCGTCCAGCCCCTTCTTCATCGAGGCTGTGCCGCTGGGGGTCGCCAAGGACGTGAGCCTCGGCAGTCTGCTGGAAAGCAGGGGGCTGACCCGCGACAACCTCATGGCCTGCGGCGACGGCCTCAACGATTGCTCTATGATACGCTTTGCCGGCGTGGGTGTGGCCATGCAGAATGCAGAGCCCCCCGTCAAGGAGGCGGCGGACTATGTGACCGTCGCCGACAACAACCACGACGGTGTGGCTGAGGCCATTGAGAAGTTCATTTTTTGAAAGGATACCAGACGCAAATGCCGCGCAACTTAGTTTTATTCGATTTGGAGTGGAACATCGGCTATCAGCCGTTTATCTTTAATTATCACGGTGTCCAGCAGACGTTCCGGGGGGAGATCATTGAAATTGGCGCCGTCAAGATCGACGAGGACGCCAACGTGCTGGATACCTTCTCCATCCACCTGCGTCCCCGCATCTTCCGCTGCCTGCAGCACCACATCGCCAAAGTCACCGGTCTGACGCAGGAGGACCTCGACAAGGGCGAACCCATCATCCAGGGCCTCCGCCGCTTTATGAAGTGGTGCGGCCCGGACGCCGAGTTCGCCGAGTGGGGCATGGATGACGTGCCGGTGCTCAAGCAGAACCTTTTCCTCTGCAATCTCGACGAGAGCCGCCCGACGGTCTGGTACGACCTGCAGCAGCTCTTTCTGCGGGAGTACCCCCGCAAGGAAGGCGAGGGGATGAAGCTGGAAAATGTCGTCACCCGGATGGGCATCCCGCTGGAACGCCCCTTCCACGACGCTCTGTCCGACACCCTCTACACCGCCGACCTCTGCCGTATGCTCGACCTGCGGGCCGGACTGGCCGCTTACCCCAGCGAGGAGGACGCCCTGCGCCAGAGCCTTTGTCCTACGCCGGGCGACTACCGGGATTTCAGGGTCTTCCGGGGCTATCTGGACCAGTCTATGTGGAAGCTGGACCCCGTCATCGGAACGATGGCTTGCCCGGTCTGCGGCACGGCCCTGCAGCCGGATGACGTCTGGCTGAAAAAAGGGAGCAGCGGCTGGTATACGCTGTCCCAATGTCCCGTCTGTAAGGGCCGGGGCGGCGAGGCAGGCCGGGGCGTGTTCCAGAAATACCGAATGTCGCGCCGGGACGGCCTGCACTGGGCCTTCGCCCGCTGCGTCCAGATGCCGGACGATGCAAGCCTGGTCCGCTGGAAAAAGCAGAAAGCCCAGTATCTGGAGCGTCAGCGTCTCAAGGCCGAACGGCAGGCCGCCGAAGCAGAGGCCGCCCGGCACATCTTCTGAGGCAGAAGAATAAAATATCGTGCAGGAAAGAACGACGCTGTTTCGTATTGTAAGGAGAGACAGGAAGAATAAGGCAAAAATGCTCAGATTTTGTTCATATCCCGGTCATAGATGCTGGATATACTAAGAAGGAACATCAGGCAGAAACGAAAGGGATGGTACGAGCACGATGGAAACGATGCTCATCGACTGGCTTCACCAGCTGGGTACGCTGGAATTCTGGGAGGCATTGTTAGAGGGCTTTGAAGGGCTGGGGCCGTTGGTCCCTATCCTGCTGGCGATGGTAGAATCCATTTTTCCGCCGCTGCCCCTCATCGCCATCGTGGCCCTCAATATTGCGGCCCACGGCGGATTTCTTGGCTTCGTCTACAGCTGGCTCGGTGTGGCCGCAGGCGGCACGGTGGTGTTTTTATTCTGGCGGCGGGTGGTCAAACGCTTTTTCTGGAAGCTGGCCTCTCGCTCCGAACGGCTGAAAAAGGCCCAGCAGTGGGTCAGCCATGTGGACACGGCCAGCCTCTTCATGCTGGCCGTCCTGCCCTTCACGCCCACGTCGTTCCTGCATCTGGCCTTCGGCATCTCGGACTTTGACGAGAAACGCTATCTGCTCACCCTTCTGGCGGGCAAGGCCGTTATGGTGGCCATGATGGCTCTCTTCGGCCAGTCGCTGGTCAGCGCGCTGAAAAATCCGGTGTATCTCATCCTCGCCATCGCCATCTGGGCCGGGATGTACTGGGTGAGCAGGAAGTTCTGTAAGAAGCACGATTTGGATCGATAAAATTGCGAGGCGCTTGACTTTTTTGCTGAGAGTGCATATAATAAAAGCAATGAAAGAAGATATTGCTTCATAGGTTTTCACCAATGAGCAGCAAAACGCCCCACGGTACTGCGAATACCGCGGGGCGTTTTGCTTACCAGGGGTTAGTGCTTACCGGCCTTAAACTGTTCGTCAAGCCACTTGCCAATGCAATGAGCCACAACATTGGCTGCGACGGACAGAATGAAAGAAGATAACATTTCCATAGGTTTTCACCCCCTTCCCCAATTTGAATGGAGTCGGAAGGCCGACACCTACAGGATACCATAAAATTCGACGAAACACAAGAAAAGCCGCTGTACAGCTACAAAACTGCACAGCGGCTTTCTGTATATAAAGTTTAGTTCTCGGCCAGATTGCCGGTATAGAGCTGGTAATATTTGCCCTTCTTGGCGATGAGCTCGTCGTGGCTGCCGCGCTCGATGATGCGGCCCTGCTCCAGGACCACGATGCAGTCTGCGTTGCGGACAGTGGAGAGGCGGTGGGCGATGACGAAGCTGGTGCGGCCGTACATCAGGCCGTCCATGCCGCGCTGCACCAGAGCCTCGGTGCGGGTGTCGATGGAGGAAGTAGCCTCATCGAGGATGAGCACCGGCGGGTCGGCGACGGCTGCACGGGCGATGGCCAGCAGCTGGCGCTGGCCCTGCGACAGGTTCGCGCCATCGCCGGTCAGCATGGTGTTGTAGCCCTCGGGCAGGCGCTTGATGAAGCCGTCGGCGTTGGCCAGACGGGCTGCGGCGATGCACTCTTCGTCGGTGGCCTCCAGACGGCCATAGCGGATGTTCTCCATGACCGTGCCGGTGAACAGGTGGGTATCCTGCAGCACGATGCCCAGAGAGCGGCGGAGGTCGGCTTTCTTGATCTTGTGGATGTTGATGCCGTCGTACCGGATCTTGCCGTCCTGGATGTCGTAGAAGCGGTTGATGAGGTTGGTGATGGTGGTCTTGCCGGCACCGGTGGAGCCGACGAAGGCGATCTTCTGGCCCGGACGGCCATAGAGGTTGATGTCGTGCAGGACGGTCTTGCCCGGCACATAGCCGAAATCGACGTCCGTAAAGGTGATGTCGCCTTCCAGCTTGTGGTAGGTGGTGGTGCCGTCGTGGTGGGGGTGCTTCCAGGCCCAGATGCCGGTGCGCTCGTTGGCCTCCACGAGGTTGTCGTCCTTGTCGTACTTGGCGTTGATGAGGGTGACATAGCCCTCATCGGTCTCGCTGGGCTCATCCATCATCTTGAAGATGCGCTCTGCACCGGCCAGTGCCATGATGATGCTGTTGGCCTGCATGGACACCTGGCTGATGGGCATATTGAAGCTCTTGTTCAGGGACAGGAACGCCATGACCGTACCCAGCGTGACGCCGCCCATGCCGGTGACGGCCATGGCGGCACCCACCAGAGCACAGATAGCGTAGCTGATATTGCCCAGCTGAGCGTTGACGGGCATCATGATGTTGGCGAAGCTGTTGGCCTGCTTGGCGCTGTCCTTGAGCTTGTCGTTCAGCTCGCGGAAGCCCTCGAGGGCCTTCTGCTCGTGGGTGAAGACCTTGACGACCTTCTGGCCTTCCATCATCTCTTCGATATAGCCGTTCACTTTGCCGAGGTCGCGCTGCTGTGCGATGAAGTACTTGCCGCTCTGCTGGGTGATCTTCTTGGAGCAGAAGAGCATCAGGGCTACCATCAGCATGGTGACGATGGTGAGCTGCCAGCTCAGCATGCACATGCTGGCAAAGACGGAAACGATGGTGATGGCGCTGGACACCAGTTGCGGGATGCTCTGGCTGAGCATCTGGCGGAGGGTATCCACGTCGTTGGTGTAGACGGACATGATGTCGCCGTGCGGATGGGTGTCAAAGTAGCTGATGGGCAGGCTCTCCATGTGGGTGAAGAGCTGGATGCGCAGGTTGCGCAGGGTACCCTGGGTGACGTTGACCATGATGCGGGCGTTGAGCCATGCAGCGAGGATGCCCACCACATAGATGCAGCCGACGCGCACCAGCGCACCGGCCAGCGGTGCAAAGCTGGGGTCCTGCTGCTGGGTCATGGGGATGATATAGTCGTCGATAAGGGTCTGCAGGAACAGGCTTGCCTGCACATTGGCCAGCGCGCTGACCACGATGCAGATGAGCACGAGGATGCAGTGAGGCAGATAGTGCTGGAACACCTCTGCCATGATGCGCTTGAGCAGCTTGCCCGGGTTCTCGACCTTCGGACGCGGGCCTCCCATGCCGCGGGGGCCGGGGCCATGGACGACTTTTGCTTTCTGTTCTGCCATTACTGCTCACCTCCCTGCTTGTCGAAGTCGCCGCCGCCCTGAGTCTGGCTGTTGTAGACTTCCTGATAGATCGCGTTGTTCTTCAGCAGTTCCTCGTGGGTGCCGAGGCCGTTGATCTGGCCGTTGTCCAGCACGAGGATGCGGTCGGCATCCTGCACCGAGGAAATGCGCTGTGCAATGATGATCTTGGTGGTGCCGGGGATCTCCTCACGGAACGCCTTCCGGATCTTTGCGTCGGTGGCGGTATCCACGGCACTGGTGGAGTCGTCGAGGATGAGGACCTTCGGCTTGCGCAGCAGGGCGCGGGCGATGGTCAGACGCTGTTTCTGGCCGCCGGACACGTTGGAGCCGCCCTGCTCGATCCAGGTGTTGTACTTGTCCGGGAAGCGCTCGATGAACTCATCGGCGCAGGCCAGCTTCGCCACACGGATGCACTCTTCCTCGCTGGCGTTCTCGCTGCCCCAGCGGAGGTTGTCGAGGATGGTGCCGGAGAACAGGACGTTCTTCTGGAGCACCATGGAGACTTCGTGGCGGAGGACGTCGAGATTGTAATCCCGGACATCCACGCCGCCCACGCTGACAGTGCCGGTCTCGGCGTCGTACAGGCGGGGGATGAGCTGCACCAGACTGGACTTTGCGCTGCCGGTGCCGCCGATGATGCCCAATGTCTCGCCGGGCTTGATGTCAAAGGTGATATCGTTCAGGACAGGCTGGCCGGAGCCGTGCTTGTACTTGAAGGTGACGTGGTCGAAGCGGATGCTGCCGTCCTTGACTTCCTGCACGGGAGCCTTGGCGGGGGGCAGGTCGGTCGTCTCGTCCAGGACTTCCGCGATACGCTTTGCGGAAGCGGCGGACATGGAGATCATGACGAAAGCCATGCTCAGCATCATCAGAGCCATCAGGATGTTCATGATGTAGCCGAACAGAGCATTCAGCTGGCCGGTGGTCAGCGCGCCGTGCAGGATGTATTTTGCGCCGAACCAGCTCAGGGCAATGTTGCAGCCGTAAATAGCCGTCAGCATGGCGGGGCTGTTGAAGCTCAGACGGCTCTCTGCGTTGACGAATTGCTGATACAGACCCTCGCAGGCTTTGGTGTACTTCTCGTTCTCGAAGCCCTCGCGGACGAAGCTCTTGACCACGCGGATGGCGGAGACGTTCTCCTGCACCGAGGAGTTCAGGTTGTCGTAATTCTTGAAAACACGGTCAAAAATTTTGAAGGTGGGGACCATGATGCTTGCCAGCACGGCCAGCAGGAAGGCGACAGCCACCACGAAGATGAGGGCCAGAGGGCCGCCGATGCTGAACGCCATGATGAGTGCGAACACCAGATGGACCGGGGCGCGCACACACATGCGCTCCATCATCTGGAAGGCGTTCTGCAGGTTGGTCACGTCGGTGGTCATACGGGTGACGAGGCCGGCGGTGGAGAATTTGTCGATGTTGGAGAAGGAGTAGTGCTGGATATTCTCATACATCGCGTCACGCAGGTTGCCGGCAAAGCCGGTGGACGCCTCGGCGGCGTACTTGCCGGCCAGAATGCCCAGCAGCAGAGCGATGGCCGCCACTGCGAAGGTGAGCAGGCCGTATTTGACGATGGCGTTCATATCGCCCTTTTCAATGCCAAGGTCGATGATGAACGCCATGATGGTGGGCAGCAGGATGTCCATGACTGCTTCCAGCGCGGAAAACATCGGCGTCAGGATGGCGGCGCGTCTGTATTCGCCCAGATGGGAAGCAAGCTTCTTTATCATACTTTGAGCCTCCTTTGAATAATTGTTTGGTACGGAACAATTTTATACAAAACAATTTTAATGTCAATGCTTTTTTCAAAGTTTCGGAAAAAGTTCATATTTGTTTCACTTTAGTCCCAGATACAGCTTATTCAGCAGCCGCAGCAGCTCGGTGTTCTCTTCTTCGGTGAGCAGGCCGGCCACATATTCGTCGGTCTGGTGGAGGGCGAGCATGGTATTTTCGTGGAACTGGCGGCCCTTTTCGGTGAGGACCAGCTGCTTGAGGCGGGCGTCCTGCGCGACGCTCTGACGGGCGATGTAGCCCTTGCGCTCCATGAGCTGTAAAATATTGGTAACGGTGGAGCGAGTGATGGAGAATTCCCGCTCGATGTCCCGCTGGAATACGGGGGTGTCGGAGTTCCGGTAGAGGTACTCCATGATCCAGCCGTGCATGGGGGTCACGGCCTCCACGCCATTGGTGCGGGAGAACTGGCCGATCTTGCGGAAGATGAGATTGTTCACCCGGCGCAGCTGGGCCGGGATGACCTGCGGCACCTCCCACGGCGGCGCGACAGGAGTGCAGCAAGGCTTGATTTCTTTACACATAGTTACCATCCTTCTGTTCGTTATATGATATGGCAGAGCTGTGAATGTTCGGAGGTCGAACTGTTTCACATGAAACTGTTTGATACAGGACTATTATGGACTAAAAAAAGAGGGCTGTCAACCCTCTTTGGATGATTCGTCCCACTGGCCCAGCCCGGTGAGGATGGAAACGGCCACCTCGGGCTTATTCGTGACCACAAGCTCCGGGTCCAGCCGGAACAGCTGGCGCAGATCGTCCCGGCTGTCATTGCCCACCGGCCAGGGCGCGACCTTGAAGCCGCGGGCGTGGGCATTGGGGACAAGGTCTTTGTCCCGGAAAAAGGCATGGTACTCCGGCCCGACGTAATCCACCGGGAAGCCGAACTGGGCCACATAGTTCACAAAATCCGTCTGATAATAATACTGCTGCAGAATTTCGGCCAGGTTCATGCCGGGGTAGATGGAGTAGAGAAAATCGAGACGGTCTTTCAGGTAGTAGATGAGGATGCTGTTCTCTTCGTCCAGACTGCTGGGATCTTCCAGCAGAGCGGCCGCTTCGCTGAGGGCCTGGGGGCTGGAAAGCTTCTCCACGAGAGGGTCGGTCTTCTTGAGGCCCAGCTTCTCCCAGAAGGTGGCCGGCTGGCTGAGCTGGGATTCGGGGCTGAGGGTCATGGCGCAGGTGGCCATCTGGGGCATCCGCTCCTTCACCCGGCGGAGGGTGCCGTACTCGAAGGAGGTGAGCACGGCCTTTTCTTCCAGCCCGGCGTCAAGGACGGCGTCGATGACCCGGTCCACGATCTCTTCGTCCCGGTCCAAGTAGGGCTTCAACTCAATATGTACCATCCTGAAGTCCTGCGCGACTTCCAGCACCTCTTCGAGGGTGGGGATCTTTTCGCCCGCGAACTCCGGGCTTTTCCATTTTCCGAAATCCAGCTGGCGCAGGTCGTCGAAGTCCATATCCGGGATGTTGCCGTGGACGCCGGTCTTGAGGTCGGTGAGGTAGTCGTGGGCCACCACGAGATGACGGTCTCGGGTGATTTGAACGTCACACTCGAAGCCGTCCGCACCCAGCGTCTTTGCCAGACGGAACGCGGTCAGCGTGTTTTCGGGGGCCAGATGGGACGCGCCGCGATGGGCGATGATGAGAGGGCGCATGGCATGGACCTCCTTAAAAGACAAAAGTTGAAAAATGCGATGCTGTTACCCATGATACACGTTTTCACAAATTTCGTCAATGACGGCGTTTCGGTCAGCAAGGCAGGCGAAAATGGGGCGAAAGTACGACTTTTACCGTCAAAACGACGAAAATTTAAGCTGGATTTTAGCACTTTTCACGAGAAAAAACCAAAAATCGGCCCATTTCTCTCCCATCTGTTTCTTCCCAACGGACAATTCCTGTGATAAGATTATAGTGTAATGAGTAGACAACCTCTCAGTCTCGCTGGCGCTCGACAGCTCCCCTACCGAGGGGAGCCTCTGGCGAAGAGGCGAGGCTTTACGGAATGCCAAGGCCTCCCCTTGTTAGGGGAGGTGGCAGCGCGTAAGCGCTGACGGAGAGGTTTAAGCTGACGAAAAGATACCTACAGAATAAGGAAAATGGAGAGTTTTGCTATGACTGAGTTCAAGCCCATCAAGGAAGGCAAGGTCCGCGAGATCTACGACAACGGCGACAGCCTCATCATGGTCGCCACCGACCGCATCTCTGCATTCGATGTTATCTTAAAGAATAAAGTCACCAACAAGGGCAAGGTGCTGACCCAGATGAGCAAGTTCTGGTTCGACTACACCCGCGACCTGCTGCCCAACCATATGCTGAGCGTGGACGTGAAGGAGATGCCCGAGTTCTTCCGGCAGCCCCGGTACGAGGGCCGCAGCATGATGTGCCGCAAGCTGACCATGCTGCCCGTCGAGTGCATCGTCCGCGGCTACATCACCGGCAGCGGCTGGGCCAGCTACCAGAAGACCGGCAAGGTCTGCGGCATCCAGCTGCCCGAGGGCCTGAAGGAGTCCGAGAAGCTGCCCGAGCCCATCTACACCCCCTCCACCAAGGCTGAGATCGGCGACCACGACGAGAACATCTCCTACGAGCAGAGCATCGACGTGCTGGAAAAGCTGTTCCCCGGCAAGGGCGAGGAGTACGCCACCAAGCTGCGTGACTACACCATCGCGCTGTATAAGAAGTGCGCTGAGTATGCCCTCTCCCGCGGCATCATCATCGCCGACACCAAGTTTGAGTTCGGTCTGGATGAGGAGGGCAATGTCATCCTCGGCGACGAGATGCTGACCCCCGATTCCTCCCGCTTCTGGCCGCTGGAGGGCTACGAGGCCGGCCACGGTCAGCCCTCTTTTGATAAGCAGTTCGTCCGCAACTGGCTGCTGGCCAATCCCGACAGTGACTATGACCTGCCGCAGGACGTTATCGACAAGACCATCGCCAAGTACGAGGAAGCTTACGAGATGCTGACCGGCAAGAAGCTGTAAGCACTTCCATAAATTCAACATCTGCCGCCCGCTTTGTGGAAAACCAAAGCGGGCGGTTTTTGCGCGGAACGTTTTTTCCTCTTGAACGGCGCGGTGGGCAGTGTTACAATAACACAAGTAATGGGCAGAGAAACGGCCCTTCGTGTGAGAAGAGAGTGCCGCGCGGACGGCGAAAGGAAACAGTCAAATGGAGATCAGCACGCGGGAAAAGACCTTGCAGATCGTCAGTCGATACGTTATCATCACCCTGAGTATCAGCATCATGACCATCGGCGTATACTTCTTCAAATTCCCCAACAACTTCGTCTTCGGCGGCGTGACCGGCGGCGCGGCCCTTGTGGCAAAGCTCACGCCTCTGTCGGCCTCAGCTTTTTCATCCTGCGCCAATATCCTCCTGCTCATTCTGGGCTGGATATTCCTCGGCAGGGATTTTGCCATCAGCACCGGCTGGGCTACCGTCGTCATGACGGCAGAGCTGGCCCTTTTTGAAAAATATGTCCCCCTCAGCGGCCCCCTGTCCAACCAGCCCATGCTGGACCTGGTCTTCGCCATCGCCCTGCCCGCCATTGCGTCGGCTCTGCTCTTCAACGTGGGCGCGTCTTCCGGCGGCACCGATGTCGTCGCCCTCATCCTGAAAAAATACACCCATATGAAGAACACCGGCGAGGCGCTTTTTATCACCGACTTCGTCATGGTGCTGGCAGCCTGCTTCGTCTTCGACCTCTACACCGCTCTCTACTCTTTCGTGGGTCTGACGGTCAAGAGCCTCGTCGTCGATGCCGTCCTCGAGCAGATGAAGATGTGCAAAGCCATCCTCATCATCTGCGACGACAAAGACCCCATCTGTGACTTCGTCATGCGCAAGCTGGTGCGCGGTGCGACCTATACGCCCTGCTACGGTGCCTACACCGACCGGCCCCACTACATGATCTATACGACCCTCACCCACCGCGAGGCATTGCAGCTGCAGGCATTTATCCACAAGGAAAACCTCAACGCCTTTATCTCGATGCTCAGCACCACCGAGGTGTTCGGCAAGGGCTTCAACCACGCATAAAAAATAATCAGCAGCATCAGCATCGCCCATCAGCGTGGGCATTGCGGCAGTGTTCAACCTTGCAGTCTCGATGATGCTGTAAAACGGTCTGTGTAAAGCTCATACGAAAGCTCTCCTGCAAAGGAGGGCTTTTTTGTTTGCACTCAAATGTGCTATAATAAGAAAAATGTCGTTATTTGGTGAGGAGGCTGGAATCGAATGGACTTGAAGGAGCAAAAGTACGTCTGCACCCTTGCGGAATGCAAGAGCCTGACCCGCGCCTCGGAGCGGTTGTATATCTCACAGCCCGCACTGAGTCTGTACATCAATAATGTGGAAAAGATCCTGGGGGCGCGGCTGTTCGAGCGGAATGGCCGGAAATTCGAGCTGACGTGGCTGGGCAAGCAGTATGTGGAAAAGGCTTCTCAGATGCTGGAGCTGGAGCGGCAGTTCGAGGCGGTGAGGCGGCAGACGGATCGGGAGGATGCCGGGCAGGTGCGGATCGGCATCGCACAGCGGCGCGGCATCTGGTTTCTGCCGGCGGTGCTGTCGGTGTACGAGCGGGAGTGGCCGCAGGTGGATGTGGTCATCCGGGAAGGAAATCTGGCCGATTTGACCATCATGCTGAAAAATCGTGAGCTTGACCTTGTGGTGCTGAGCCAGAGCGACGTAACGTCCGAGATGGAGGCTGTCCCGCTGGGCATGGAAGATTTTCTGCTGATACTGCCCGGAGACCACCCGCTGAACGAAAAGGCGGTCCCCGTCGAAGGCTCAAAGTTCGACTTCCTTGACCCGCACCTTCTGAGCGGTGAGACGATATTTCTGAATACCGAGATGCAGAGCGCCCGGCGGGTGGAAGAGAAGATCCTGAAAGATTACAAGGTCAAGCCGGGCCGCGTCCGGGTAGTACGCAATATGGAGCTTGGCGCACAGCTGGTGGCCGAGGGTCTGGGCGTGGGCTTTATCCGGCAGGGCTATCAGAAGAACATCCACTATCCGAAGCCGGTGAAATACTACACCATCGACATTTCCAGGTATGGACAGGACGTTGTGGTGGCCTACCGCCGGGATGTGGAGCTGACCAAACCCATGCGAGCGATGATCATGCAGATGAAGGATGCGGCAGAGGAGTATTTGAAGCTCTGATAAACTGAACATAAGAATTCCAAAATGAAGATATAATTTTTTCAAAATGTACAAAGTGCCTCCGGTTTGGTAAACTGAAAGTACCAAAAAACGGAGGTGCTTATTATGTTGGAGGAAAAACTGGAGCGAAGCGTTGAGCAGAGCGCAGCTGCCCTGACTGCAATGGCAGATGACTTCTTCGACCACCCGGAAGTGGGGCTGCAGGAGTTTCATGCATTTGAGACCCTGACCGGCTGGCTGGAAAAAGAAGGCTTCACTGTGGAGCGCGGCATTGCTGGTATGGACACCGCGTTCCGAGCCGTCTGGAAGCACGGCGAGGGCGGCCCGAACATCGGCCTGCTCTGCGAGTACGATGCTCTGGCCGGTCTGGGCCACGCCTGCGGCCACCACATGCAGGGACCGGCCATTCTGGGCGCAGCCAAGGCACTGAAAGATGCAGCCATCGACGCACCGTATACCATCACGGTCTACGGCACGCCTGCCGAAGAGAGCATCAGCGGCAAGGTCGTGATGCTGGAAAACGGCTGCACCTTTGAAGAGCTGGATGTGGCGCTCATGATGCACGGCGGCCCGGCCACGCAGGTGGACGTCAAGTCGCTGGCACTCAACAAGCTCAAGATCATCTACCACGGTGTCTGCTCTCACGCAGCGCTCAAGCCCGAAAAGGGCCGCAGCGCACTGGACGGCCTGATCATGGCCTGTCAGGGCGTCGAGTTCCTGCGGGAGCATGTTCCCTCGGATGTTCGGATGCACTACACCATCGTCAACTGCGGCGGCACGGCGGCAAATGTGGTGCCCGGCTATGCAGAAGCGAGTATGTATGTCCGCTCCTACAACCGTACGGAGTTGGACGGCGTGGTGGCCCGCGTCAGGAAGGTGCTTCAGGGTGCGGCTATGATGACCGAGACGGAAGTGGAGATCATCGAGGAAAAGAGCCTCGACAACAAGATCCCGGTGCTGGCTCTCAACGAGCTGGTGATGGAGCAGGCCGAGAAGGTCCATGCGCCCTGCATCCGTCCGGCCCGCCAGAAGACCGGTTCCACCGACTTCGGCAACGTGATGCGCCATGTACCCGGCACCTGCATCCGCGTGGCCTTTGTCCCGGAGGGCGCAGCGGCTCACTCGCAGGAGTATCTGGACGCCGGCAAGACCGAAGCGGCCCACAATGCGGTGGTCTACGGCGCAAAGATCCTGGCTCTGACGGGCGCACAGCTCATTGAAGACCCGGAAAAGCTGGAAGCCATCAAGAAGGAATTCCATGAGAATCTGGCCAAAGAACTGAACGGCCAGAGCTGACGCTTTGGTGTGTCAAAAGAGAGGAAAAAATTATGGAAACGAAAAAGAAACAATTCAAGATGCCGCATACCTTCGTCATCATCGGCATCATCATCCTGCTTGCGGTCCTGCTGACCTGGATCATCCCGGCAGGCTCCTACACCCGCTTCGAGAACGAAGCAGGCATCAAGGTCATCGACCCCAACGATTTCAACTACATTGATAAGACTCCCGTCAACCCGCTTGAAATTCCTCTGTACATCGTCAAGGCCTTCATCAAGCGCATTGATCTGATGCTGGTCATCATGTTCGCAGGCGGTGCTTTCCACATCCTGACCAAGACCGGCGCACTCCACGCCGTGGTGGCCAAGATGGCGAAGATCTTCTCCACCCGCGTCTATCTGTTCCTGCCCATCCTGACGCTGGTGTTCGGCCTCATCTGCACCACGCAGGGCGTCAACCTGTTCATTGCCTTTGCGCCCATCATGGTCATGATGGCCTTTGCGATGGGTCTGGACTCCATCACCGGTGCATCCATCATCCTGCTGGGCGGCGCGATCGGCTTCTCCACTGGCCCTCTGAACATCAACACCACCATCGTGGCTCAGAAAATCGCCGGCCTGCCGCTGTATTCCGGCGTGGGTTACCGCTTTATCTGCTTTGCTGTGTTCTATGTTATCACGAACATCTACCTCATCCGCTACGCACTGAAGATCCAGAAGCATCCCGAACTCAGCCCCATGTACGAGCTCGACAAGACCAGCGAGTTCCGCGATGCTGCGGACCTCGACTCCTTCGGCAATCTGGACGCCCGCAAGATCCTCATCATGCTGGTCTTCTTCGCATCCCTTATCCTCATCGTCTACGGCGGCATCAGGCTCGACTGGGATATGTCTGAGACTGCAGCTGTCTTCCTCGCACTGGCTGTCATCGAAGGCGTACTGGGCGGCTTTGGCCCCTCCGCGATCTCCAAAGAGTTCCTTGAGGGCTGCAAAAAGATGCTGGGCGCTGCCTTCATCATCGGCATGGCACAGGCCATCAGCAGCATCATGAACGCCGGTCACATCACCGATACCGTTGTCCATGCACTGGCAAACGGCCTGAACTTCGTCCCCACCATCCTGCTCGGACCCGCCATGCTGCTGGCAAACACCATTATCAACGTCTTCCTGACTTCCGGCAGCGGTCAGGCCGCAGCTGTCATTCCCATTCTGGCACCTCTGGCCGACCTCGTGGGCGTTACCCGCCAGACTGCGATCCTTTCCTTCAACTTCGGCGATGGCTTCTGCAACTACGTCCTGCCCACTTCCACCGCTCTGATGGGCATCATCAGCGCCGTGAACATCCCCTATGACCGTTGGATGAAGTTCATGTGGAAGCTGTTCCTCATCTGGCTGGCCGTCGGTTCTGTGATGCTGATGATCGCACAGGCGATCCACCTCGGCCCCATGTAAACCGGAAGGCGGCAAAAAATCAGACTATGGCGTCAACAATAAAGGAAATCAAAAATCCCTTGCTCCGGACGCTGGCGGAGTATGGCCTCATCACCGTCAGCATCTGGATCATGGTCATCGGCATCTACTTTTTCAAATTCCCGAACCACTTCGCCTTCGGCGGCGTGACCGGCTTTTCCACCGTGTTCAGCCAGCTGCTCCACTGCTCGGCAAGTACCTTCACCACCGTGGCCAACTACGCACTGCTGGTACTGGGCTTCATCTTTCTGGGCAAGAGCGTCGGTGTCCGCACCGTTTATGCGACCATCGTGATGTCGGTGAGCCTGCAGGCACTGGACGCGCTGGTGCCGATGCACGGTACTCTGACCGACCAGCCGATGCTGGAGCTGGTATTTGCCATTATGCTCCCGGCGATCGGTTCGGCGATCCTGTTCAACATCGACGCATCCTCGGGCGGCACGGATGTCATCGCCATGATTTTGAAAAAGTACACCAGCATGAACATCGGTTCTGCCCTGATGGCAGCGGATGTGGCGGCTGTGGGCCTCTCGTTTGCAATGTACGGCCCCTCCACCGGTCTGTTCTCCGTCATGGGTCTGGTGGCCAAGTCGATGGTGGTGGACAACGTCATCGAGAATATGAACCTCTGCAAGTGCTTCAACATCGTGTGTGAGCACCCGCAGCCCATCTGCAACTTCATCATCCACGAGCTGAACCGCAGCGCGACCACCTTTGAAGCGCGCGGTGCGTACTCTGACGCCCACAAGACGGTCATCATGACCACCATGCGGCGCAGTCAGGCCATCCGCCTGCGCAACTTCATCCGCCAGCAGGAGCCGACAGCCTTTATCATGATAGAAAACTCCAGCGAGATCATCGGTAAGGGCTTCAGCCCTGTGTAAAAAAGGATCTTTCCGCAGCAGGCAAAACGCACAGCCAGTGGTTTTGCCTGCTTTGCACTACCCATTCCCTTTTTGGATGGATAAGGATTCCATCTTTTCATTTCACAAATGCCGCCGGGTGCGGTAGGATAGAGCTGAGAAAAAGGCAAAAACAGCGCCGGATGGCATCTCGTGCAGGAAAGGAGGGAAAATGGAAGAGAAAATGTGCCAGCAGCATGACCAAATGGAATAAATCTTGTGTACAAGAGAAATTTTTGGCGATTCTTAACGAATATTAAGACTGACGCTATGCCTTTTGTAAGATTGTCCGATTATGATAGAACCATCAGGAGCGGCGCAGTGAGGCACCGCCCCGCAAGAACGGTATAACGATTGAAGAAACCACCTGTCAAGGAGGAAAAAAGCATGGAGATCAAGAAAGCAGCCACGGCTGGTACTCTGGAATCCAGCGACTGCATGGTGACCGTCGAGCCGGGTGAGGGCAAGATCGATTTCTCCCTCGAAAGCTCTGTCATCCACCAGTATGGCAACCAGCTGCGCAAGGTCGCGCTGGAGACCCTGAAGGATCTGGACATCGACAACGTCCGCATCACCATCGTGGACAAGGGTGCGCTGGACTGCACCCTGAAGGCCCGCATCGAGGGCGCGGTGTTCCGCTCTGTTGACCAGTATGAGAATCTGCCCTGGGGAGGTGCCATTCGATGAATAATCCGAACAAGAAGCGCCTGCGCCGCACGATGATGTTCCTGAATGCGCAGAAGCCCGGCCTCATCAAAGACCCTTACATCTATAAGGCCGACTCCCTGATGCTGGACCTGGAGGACGCTGTGGCCGAGAACCAGAAGGATGTCGCCCGCTTCAGCCTGTATCACGCCCTGAAGACCGTGGACTACCGCGGTGCAGAGCGGGTCGTCCGTATCAACGGTCTGGACACCCCCTACTGGCGGGAAGACATCCGCGCCTGCGTGGCCGGCGGCTGCGATTCCATCCGCATCCCCAAGACCGAGCACGCCGAGGATGTCCACCGCGTGGCTGCTGCCATCGCCGAGGACGAGAAGACCTATGGCCGTCCCGAGGGCGAAGTCCTCATCATCGCCGCTCTGGAATCTGCCCGCGGCGTCATGAACGCTCTGGAGATCTGCGAGAGCGATGAGCGCCTGTTCGGCATCGCACTGTCCGGCGGCGACTACACCAAGGACCTGCAGACCCACATCACCGGCACCGGCATCGAGCTGATGGGTGCCCGCCAGCAGATGATCATTGCAGCCCGCGCAGCAGGCGTGCAGTGCTTCGACACCGTCTTCACCGACCTGAAGGATATGGACGGCTTCCGCAAGGACGTGGAGAACATCCACCTGATGGGCTTCGATGGCAAGTCCATCATCAACCCCCGTCAGATCCCCATCGTCCACGAGATCTTTACGCCCACCCAGAAGGACATCATCTTCGCTGAGAAGGTCGTCAAGGAGATCGACTCCAAGAAGGCTCTGGGCATCGGCGTCTTCACCGTGGACGGAAAGATGATCGACATCGCCTTCTACGACGGTGCAAAGCGCACCATCGATCTGGCCAAGGCATCCGGCGTGTATAAGGGGGATTTGTAATTATGTTGAACGCAGTCGGCAGAGAAATTCCCGAAGAGATCCTCGAGCGCACCGGCAAAGAGGTCTTCCAGGGCAACAATTATAAAGACGGCAAGGCCTTCCAGAAGGCCAGCCCGAAGGTCACCCCCGTGATGCGCAATGACCACGACAAGATGGTCAAGGACATCCACGAGGCTCTGGTCAAGTGCAATGCCCACGACGGCATGACCGTCTCCTTCCACCACCACTTCCGCGAGGGCGACCTCGTGGTCTGCATGGTCATGGAAGAGATCCACAAGATGGGCTTCAAGAACATCACCCTGAGCGCAAGCTCTCTGGGCAAGGCTCATGACGCCCTCGTCCCCATGATCGAGGACGGCACCATCGTCAACATCGAGTCCTCCGGCGTCCGCGGCAAGATCGGCGATGCTATTTCTCATGGCAAGCTGAAGGGCCTGGCCACCATGCGCAGCCACGGCGGCCGCGTCCGCGCCATCGAGACCGGTGAGACCCATGTGGACATCGCTTTCATCGGCGCACCTTCCTGCGACGAGTACGGCAACTGCTCCGGTATGGGCGGCAAGACCAACTGCGGCGTCCTGAGCTATGCTTACGTGGACGCTGAGATGGCGGACTATGTCGTCGCTGTCACCGATTGCCTCGTGGACTACCCCAACTACCCCGCAGAGATCAACCAGACCAAGGTGGATTACGTCTGCGTCGTGGACCAGATCGGCATCCCCGAGAAGATCGCTACCGGCGCGGCAAAGCCCACCACCGACCAGCGCAAGATCCTGATGGCAGAGTACTGCACTCAGGTCGTTGCAAACACCCCCTACTTCAAGGACGGCTTCTCTTATCAGACCGGTGTCGGCGGCGCATCCATCGCCTCCACCATCTCTCTGTCCAAGATCATGGAAGAGAAGAACATCCACATGGGTCTGGGCGTCGGTGGTCTGACCAAGCCCATGTGCGAGCTGCTGGACCGCGGTCTGGCCCGCAAGCTGGTGGATACCCAGGACTTTGACCTGGACGCTGTCAACAACGTCGCTTCCAACCCCAACCACTTCCCCATCTCTGCTGGCGAGTACGCAAGCCCCATGAACAAGGGCGCTTTCGTCAACAAGCTGGATTACGTCATTCTGGCCTCTCTGGAAGTTGATACCCACTTCAACTGCAACGTCGTCGTCGGCTCCGATGGCATCATCACCGGCGCACAGGGCGGCCATCCCGATACCGCACAGGGTGCAAAGTGCACCATCGTCATCGCTCCTCTGCTGCAGGGCCGCATCCCGGCCATCTGCACCGACGTGACCACCGTCACCACCCCGGGCGAGAGCGTGGACATCGTCGTCACCGACTACGGCGTGGCCGTCAACCCCCGCCGTCCCGACCTGCTGGAGGCTCTGAAGGCCGCTGACTGCGTGCCTCTGAAGACCATCGAGGAGCTGCGCGACATCGCCTACTCCATCGTCGGCGAGCCGGAGAAGGTCCAGTTCGGCGACCGCATCGTGGGCATCATCGAGGCCCGCGACGGCACGGTCATGGACGTCGTCCGCGAAGTCAAGCCTTTCTCTTTCCGCGAAGATTGAGTGATATAGCGTAAAAGCGGGAATGTGGCTTGCCAACCACGCTTCGGAATGGATTCACGGAGATTCCTTCGCTCTTCTCACCCCCGCTTTTGCGGCTAAATATGCACACAAACTTCATGCGATTCTCCTTTTTCAAGGTTTTGTGTTTTATACCGGCATAAAACCAGAGAGCAGCCGACTGCACCGCGCGCAGTTGGCTGCTCTTCTTTGTTTCTATGAAAAAATAAATAACGCTCTTACGGCACGAAACGATAGCCGACGCCGCGGATGGTGATGATGTGCTGGGGCGTGCGGGCGTTGTCCTCGATCTTGCTGCGCAGGCGGTTGATGTAGACCATGATGGCGTTGTCGTCCACAGCGATGAGGTTGCCCCATATCTGCTCGTAGATCATATCCTTGGTGAACACCTGCTGCGGGTGGCGCACAAAGAGCAGCAGCAGGCTGCGCTCTTTCTCGGAGAGGTTCAGCTCCACATTGTTTTTATAAAAGCGCATGGTGGTGGTGTCGCAGAGGAAAGGCCCGCAGCTGATCTGCTGGTTGTTCTCCTGCGAGAAGCTCTTGCTGCGGCGGATGAGGGCCTTGACCTTTGCGCCCAAAATCTGGGGACGGAAGGGCTTGGTGACATAGTCGTCAGCGCCCAGCGAGAGGCCGTACATGAAATCGTAGTCCTCGTTGCGGCCGCTGATGATGATGACCGGCGTGGTGACGCCGTTGCGCCGGATGGTCTGGATGACATCGAAGCCCTCCATGTCGCCCAGCGTGATGTCCATCAAAATCATATCCAGCGTGCTGCTCTGCCGCGCGATGAGGTCCAGCGCCGCCGCGCCGCTGTTGACGACGAGAGGGTCCATCTCATTGCTTATCATAACTTTCGATAAAAGTTTGCAAATCGCTGGATCATCGTCTACAATAAGAACATGATACGACATGATAACTCCCTGCACTTTTCTGACCGGAAAATTTGTTTCACTTGCGATAAATAAAATTATAACATTTTTAGACAGGAAGAGCAAGACCGCCCCAAAGGAGGACTCGATATGAAGGAGAACGCCCCGAAAAAGATACGCTTCCAGACGCTGCGCACCCTGTGGCTGCCGCTGGCCATCGGCGTCGTCACGGTAGCCGCACTGGCTGTCGTGGTGGGTATGGTGTGGAAGGACTACCGCACCGCCATGATGGACAGCCAGACGAGGCAGATGGAGCTGGTGGTGCAGAGCACCGCCGACAGCATCCGCGTCCTGCTGGAAGAATACGCCGACCGGCTGGACTCCATCGCCGGAAAAGCACAGGCCAGCAAAGCGTTCCGCCCCACGGTGGCCCGGAGCGATACCATCCGGGACGTCTGGCTGGAAAACAGCAACGGCGAGGTCATCTACAGCTGCTACGGCCTCAGCGCCGTCTGCGATGTCCTCATCACCCGGACGGAGAATATCTCCTACTGGCAGTACCACAGCGGTGACGAGCACTATCTTGTGATGAAGAAGAAGGCCGGGGGTGAGACGGCCTGCCTCGTGGTAGACTCCACGGTCATGTATCAGCAGCTCATCTCGGAGATCCATGTCGGCAGGAACGGCTACATCATGATAAAGAATGACGATAACCTTGTGGTCATGCACCCCGAAGCCATTCAGTGGGGCATCAAAGTCGTGGAGGGCCGCCAGCGCATCTATCAGGGGAAGGAACTGGACATGAGCAGTCTGAGTGAGCTGCTGCGCGCTCAGCAGGAAGAGGAATCCGGCACGCTGGACTACTACTCCTACTGGTGGGCCGACCCGGCTCTGCCCCGGGTGCATAAGATAAGCGCCTTCCGTCATCTGGACGTGGGGGGCAGCTTCTGGATCGTCAGCGCCGTGGTGGACTACGATGATTTCTACGAGCCGGTACAGCAGAGCTTCGTGAAGGTGGTCCTCATCTTCGGCGGCGTGGCGCTGGTGCTGGTGCTCTTCATGTTCCAGATGTTCCGGCTGCAGGAGCGCGACCGCCGCAGCGCCACCGAGATCAGCGATCTGAAGACCCTGAACCAGACCCTCGAAGAGCTCCACCGCAGCGAAGAGTCGCTGGCCCACGGCCAGCGGCTGCAGATGATGGGGACCCTCACCGGCGGCATCGCCCATGAGTTCAATAACTTCCTGACCCCCATCACCGGCTATGCCGACCTCATCATGGCCGACGCCGACCCGGGCAGCGAGATCTATGACAACGCGATGGAGATCAGCGAGGCGGCGCAGAAGGCGCAGGAGGTGGTGAAACAGATCTCCTCCATGAGCCGGAAAAACGTGGAGACGGTCTACGACGCCGTGTCGGTGGAGGGACTGCTCCATCGGACCCGGAAGCTGGTGGAGACGAACTGCCCGAAGAACGTGGAGCTGAAGGAAGAAAATGAGCTGAGCGGCGAATGCGTTCTGGGCAACGCGACCCAGCTGCAGCAGGTGCTGCTGAACATCAGCATCAACGCCATCCACGCCATCGGCACCGGGGGCGGAAAGCTGACCATCCGGGGCAGTGTCGTGCCGCGCAGTGAGCTGGCGGCGCTCTTCCCGGAAGAGAAAATTTCCGAGGAATGGTCGAGCTACGTCTGCCTGAGCGTCACCGACACCGGCTGCGGCATGGACAAGGAGACGATGCAGCACATCTTCGAACCCTTCTTCACCACAAAAAAGACCGGCGAAGGCACCGGCCTCGGCCTTGCTCTGGCAGACCAGATCATCCGCACCCACCGGGGCCGCATCCGGGCGGAGAGCACCATCGGCAGAGGCACGACCTTCTATGTCTATCTGCCGGTGCTGGAGCAGCAGCAGGAGCGCGAACAGCTGCAGTGGGGCGTGGACAGCAAGCTGCGCATCCTTGCGGCGGACGACAACAACAAGGTCCTCGACCTGCTGGACAAAGACCTCAGCGCGCTGGGCCTGAGCGTGTCCACCTGCTCCCGCCGGGGCGAGCTGCGCCAGCTGCTGGAGCAGCAGCCCTTCGACGTTCTCGCCATCGACGAGAGCCTGATGAGCAGCAGCGGCGTGGATCTCTGCATGGCCATCCGGGGCCGCTACCCGGGCATGACCCGCATCGTGATGACCAATGCCCCCACAAGGGAGATCGTGGACGCCCGCAGCCACGGCGTCATCGACGGCTATGTGGTAAAACCGGTGTCGGCGTCTACGCTGCTGGCCCAGATACGGAGCAGCCGGAAAGAGTGAAGAGCAGCTGTTTTTCGCGAATTTGTGGAATATGCACAGAGCTATCCTTCATAATTCGATGATGTGATAAAAATGCAAGGAATATATTGACAAATCTATAGGGGGGGGGGTACAATAAGGCCGACAGGCCGACGACCGGAACTGGACAGCCTGCCTGTAAGATCATTCATAATTATGGAGGCAAAAATCATGAAAATGGCAAAGAAGTTTCTGGCCGTCGCCCTCGCCGGCGTTCTGGCACTGTCCGTTCTGACTGGCTGCGGCGCTAGCGTCAAGAGCAAGGACATCGCTGATTCTCTGACCAAGATGGGCGTCAAGGTCGAGCAGAGCAAGGACGTGGATAAGACTGCTGAGAACACCCTGAAGGCTATCGAGACTATCATCGCTGCTGACTCCGCCAACAAGATCACTCTGGACAATGCTGTTGAGAAGGTCACCGGCAAGGTCATCAGTCAGGAGCACATCGACGTCAACACCGATGCCACTGGTGCAGTCCAGAAGGCTCTGGGCGTGCTCAACAGCGGCTCTGATGCCGAGAAGGCAAATGTTGGCAAGCAGATCCGTGTTGCTCTGGTCAAGACCGAGAATGCCACGAAGAACGCAAACCTGCAGGCTGGCATTGTGAATGGCGCTCTGTTCGAGGCTCAGGCCGCTACCGTTAACGACATGAATCATGAAGTTGCTGAGACCGGCAAGCTGGGCACTGCCAAGACCAGTGACGGCAAGTACATGCTGGTCGTCATCGTCAACGATGTGGTCGAAACGTCTAACACCTGATTTTCTCTTCCCCATGTGAGGACCGCCGCAAGGCGATAGATTCCCCATAAATAAAGATGATAACAGGCCCCGGAGTGGAAACACCCCGGGGCCTGTTGTTTTTTGTTTTTTTGCGCAGCTCCGGCTTTATTGTATCCAACCTTCCATACGGAATCTTACAGGATATTAAGGAATTTCTTAACAAACCGTAACGAGAAGGGCTTTGGGCTGTAAGTTTGAGCCTGTATACTGGAACCATAACGAACGGGAATGATTCCGGAGGATAAAACGGAATGCATCCCCAGTATACGAAAAAGGAAAGGAAGTACAAACCCATGAGTGATACGATCCTCGCTCTGCTCGGCTTTGCAACGGTGATTGCGGTCATCGTCCTGCTGCTGCGCAATGTCACGGTCCCTGCACTGGCATTCGTCAGCGTCTCGACCATCACCGCAGCCATTCTGGTGGCTACCGGTGCTTTCACCCTGGATGAAATGGCTGGCTTTATCAAGGAGGGCGTCAAGGGCGTCCACGGTACGGCTGTCCTGTTCATCTTCTCCGTCCTGTTCTTCGGCGTCATGACCGATGCAGGCATGTTCGACAAGATCATCGGCGCGCTGATGAAGAAGGTCGGCAACAACGTCGTCGGCGTTGCTCTGATGACCTGCCTCATCGCCATCATCGGCCATCTGGACGGCGGCGGCGCTTCCACCTTCCTCATCACCATCCCCGCCATGCTGCCCGTCTACAAGCGCCTGCACATGCGCCGTGAGACCCTGCTGCTCATCTGCGTCACCGCAATGGGCGTCATGAACCTGATGCCCTGGGGCGGCCCCACCATGCGCGCTGCAAGCGTCATCGAGATGGAGCCCAACGACCTGTGGTTCCAGCTCATGCCCATGCAGATCGTCGGCCTGGTGCTGGCTGTCGGCACCGCCATCTTCTGGGGCCTGCAGGAGAAGAAGCGCATCGCAAAGCTCGGCGATGCCATCGTTGCTGAGGACGCCGGCAAGTACGACGACTCCGACGACGGCAAGAAGGACGAGGCTCTGGCTCGTCCCCAGAACTTCATCTTCAACGTCATCCTGACTCTGGCCGTCATCATCGTGCTGGTTCTGGACATCTTCCCCTCTTACTACGTCTTCATGGTCGGCTGCGCTCTGGGCATTCTGGTCAACTACCGCGGCAAGAAGCTGCACAACTCCATCATCAAGAGCCACGCTTCCGCTGGCCTGAGCATGGCTTCCACCATCCTGTGTGCCGGTGTCTTCCTCGGCGTCCTGAGCAAGAGCGGCATCATGGAGAAGATGGCAGTCGTCATGGCAAGCTTCATCCCGGCATCTATGGGCCGTTTCCTGCCCATCATCATCGGCATCCTGAGCGTGCCTCTGGCTCTGCTGTTCGATACCGACTCCTACTTCTACGGCCTGCTGCCCGTTCTGGTCAGCGTTGGCAACCAGTTCGGCGTCAACCCGGCTCACATCGCCATCGCAATGGTCGTCTGCCGCAACTGCGCTACCTTCATCAGCCCGGTGGCTCCCGCTACCTATCTGGGCATCGGTCTGGCCGGTGTCGAGATCAAGGACCACATCAAGTACTGCTTCGGCTGGCAGTGGGGTGTTTCCATCGTCTGCCTCGTCGCTGGTCTGATCCTCGGCGTCATCCACTTCTGATAAACTGAGTTCCCGCCCGGCTGCCCTTCGTTGGACGGCCGGGCATTTTTGCAGGATACTTTTTACCACTTTTTCCCAAGGAGGCTGCTGCAATGCGTGAGACCCCAGTCTGCACCGCGGCCGATGCCATCTACAAGCTGGCGGCGGGCAATCTGAAATACCTGAACGCGGAAAACGGGAGCGGCGATATTTCCCGCCGTATCCGGATGTCCACCTGGGCGAAGGGCCAGTCGCCCTACGCCATCATCGTCACCTGTTCGGATTCCCGGGTCATCCCGGAAAACATCTTCTCGGCGGGCATCGGTGAGCTGTTCGTCATCCGGCTGGCGGGCAACATCATCGATGACCACCAGCTGGGCAGCATCGAGTACGCTGCCGGCCATCTGGGCTGTCGGCTGGTGGTGGTGCTGGGCCACACCCACTGCGGCGCGGTGGATGCGGCCATCAACTCCGAGCCCTCCGGCTATATCCGCTACATCACGGACGAGATAAAAAAGGCCATCGGGGACGAAACAGACCCCTACAAGGCCAGCTGTCTCAATGTCCGGCACAGTGTGCAGGAGATCGAAAAGAGCCTGTGCATCCATAACATCGAGGAGGAAACGGGCCTGCGGGTCGTCGGTGCGATGTACCACATCGAGGACGGCAGCGTCGAATTCCTGTAAGGAACTCCCAGCATTGCGGCGAAACGGCCCTTTCCCAGACCGGGAAAGGGCCGTTTCTTGTGTTTGACAATCCGGCCTCGTTCGCTTATACTGACAGCGGAAAAAGAAACCGACGGAGGGACGGAATATGGTACAGGTAGACCTTATCACAGGATTTCTCGGGGCAGGGAAGACCACCTTCCTGCGCAGATACGCGGCATGGTGGGCCGGGCAGGGCGTCAAAGTCTGTGTGCTGGAAAACGACTTCGGCGCGGTGAACGTGGACGCCATGCTCCTGCAGGACCTCGAGGCGCAGGGCGTGGAGCTGGAGACCATCAGCGGCGGCTGCGACTGCGACACCCATCAGCGCCGGATGCGGACAAAGCTCATCTCCATGGCCATGCGGGGCTTTGAGCGGGTCATCGTGGAGCCCAGCGGCATCTTTGACGTGGACGAGTTCTTCGACGTGCTGCGGGACGAGCCGCTGGACCGCTGGTATCGGCTGGGCAATGTCATCGCCATCGTGGATGCCCTTCTGCCGGAAGAACTTTCCCCGCAGGCAGAATATATCCTCGCTTCCGAGAGTGCATGGGCGGGCAGTGTCCTCCTGAGCCGCTGTCAGCTGGCCTCTGACGCGCAGAAGCAGGGGGCAGAAGCCCATCTGGCCCGTGCGCTGGAAGCCTGCAAGTGCTCCCGGAAGTTCGGCCCGGAGGAGATCATTGCGAAGGACTGGGCCGATCTGACCGGCGACGATATGGCCCGCATCGCAAAGTGCGGCTTCCGGCAGGCCAGCTGCGAAAAGCTCCGCTTCGACGCGCACGATGCTTTCACCTCGGCCTACTTCCTCGAGCTGGGCCTGCCCCGTGCTCAGCTGGAAAAGAACATCCCGTCCCTCTTCACCGACCCCGCCTGCGGAAACGTCCTCCGGGTGAAAGGCTTCGTGGAGGATGATGGCCGGTGGTATGAGCTGAATGCTGCCGCCGCCGGTCTGACGGCGGCCCCCATCCCGCAGGGACAGCAGGTGCTCATCGTCATCGGCGAGGGGCTGGACAAGGCCCGGCTGGAAGAAGACTTGAGACGATGAGTTTTCCACAATGAAACAGAGAATTGTGCAATATTGATTGCGCTGACCCTCCTGCAGCGTTATAATAGAGAAAAATAGATCAGGAGGCCGTTTCATGAGCACTTCGACCACCCAAAAGCCGACCACCCGCCGCATCGTGGGCATGGTGGTGGGCATTGTCATCATTGGTCTGGGCATCGCCCTCTTCAAGCAGTCCCATCTCGGCAACGACTCCATCAGCGCGCTGAATATGCGCCTTGCCGAGCTGCTGGGCATCTCGCTGGGCGTGCAGAACGTCGCCACCAACATCCTCTTCTTTGCGCTGGAATTCTGGTTCGGGCGCAAGTACATCGGCCTTGGCACCTTCGTCAACGGCATCGGCATGGGGTTCATCATAACCTTCTTCTACGAGCCCATTGCCGCGGCCTTCGGCCCGGCAGCGTCCCTGCCGGAACAGCTGGTGTGGGTGGTGCTGGCCGTCCTTGTGACGGCGCTGGGCGCGTCCCTCTACCAGACGGCTGACCTCGGCATTGCGCCCTACGATTACCTCTCGCTGGGTCTGCGGGACTACACGCACTTCCAGTACTTCGGCTGCCGCGTCTTCACCGACGCCTTCTGCGCCCTGCTCTGCTGGCTCCTGGGCGGTCTTGTGGGTCTGGGTACCCTCATCTGCGCGTTCTGCCTCGGACCCTTCATCCAGTTCTTCAACGGCCTCGTCTCCGAGCGGGTCCTGCAGTATAAGCCCGAAAAAGCATGAGCATAACGAAAAAGACATCCGCCGACGGCAGATGTCTTTTTTGTATCTTACTCGAATTTGAACAGCGGCGTGCCGGTGGAGACGATGCCGCCCGCGATGATATGGAGCTTTGGCAGGTCGTCGGCGTTGGTCACGATGACGGCGCTCTCGGTGGAGAGCCCGGCGGCGCGGATGGCGTCGAGATCCACGTTCAGCAGGGGCGTTCCGGCTTTGACGGTCTGTCCTTCCCTGACCAGCGGGGTGAAGCCGCTGCCCCGCAGGGCGACGGTGTCTATCCCGATGTGGATGAGCAGCTCAATGCCCTCGGTGCTTTCCAGCCCCACAGCGTGGAGAGTGGAGACGATGGAAGTGACCTTCCCGTCGAAGGGAGCGTAGACCGTGCTGCCGGTGGGCTCGATGCCGCAGCCCGGGCCGAGGATGGCTGCGGCGAACGTCTCGTCCGGGAGTTGTTCCAGCGGGAGAACGATGCCGTCCATGGGGGCTTTGACGACCATCTTTTCACCGGGGAACCGCGTCTCTTCCGCAGTCTTTGCCCTGCCGCCGAAGAGCCTGTCCAAAAAGCCCATAGAGAAAACCTTCCTTCCACTTGTGTTTCTTTCAAAGATAGCATACTGACGCCCCAAAAGCAACCGGCGTTTCGCATAAAACGGAGGGAAAAGTTTTGGCAGTTACATCAGAGCGATGAGCTGCTCGATCTCTTCCATCTTAGTGGCCCAGCTGGTGGCGATGCGGACGACGGTGTGGCTGTCGTCGAACTTCTCCCAGAAGCCGAACTTTGCCTTGCCTTCCAGCGCGGCCAGCTGGGTGTTTTCCAGCACGACGAAGAGCTGGTTGGTGGGGGAGTCCATAAAGAAGCGGTAGCCCTTTGCGGCGAGGCCCTTCTTGAGGGCGTTGGCCGTCTCGATGGCGTTGCGGCTGATGCGGGTGTAGAGGTCGTCGGTGAAGAGGACGTCGAACTGGATGCCCATGAGGCGGCCCTTGGCCAGCAGAGCGCCCTGCTGCTTGACCATGGTCATGAAGTGGGCCGGTGCGCCGTGGGGGAAGACCACGGCCTCGCCGCAGAGTGCGCCCACCTTGGTGCCGCCGATGTAGAAGACGTCGGTGAGCCTGGCGAGGTCGGCGAGAGTCACATCGGTGCCTTCGCTCACCAGCGCATAGCCCAGACGTGCGCCGTCCACGAAGAGGGGCATGTGGTAGGTGTGGCAGACGGCGGACAGGGCCTCGAGCTCAGCCTTGCTGTACAGGGTGCCGTACTCGGTGGGGTGGGAGATATACACCATGCCGGGGAAGACCATGTGGTCGTGGTTCGAGTCGGCGTAGAAGGTCTTGCAGAAATCCTCCACCGTGGCGGCATCCAGCTTGCCGTTCTTCTGGGGCAGGCCGATGACCTTGTGGCCGGTGAACTCGATGGCACCCGCCTCATGACCGGCCACATGGCCGGTGGCGGCGGCGATGACGCCCTCCCAGCGGCGGAGCGTGGAGGCGATGACGATGGAGTTGGCCTGGGTGCCGCCGGAGATGAAGAAGACATCTGCCTCGGGGCAGGCGCAGGCGGCGCGTATCTTCTCTTTTGCGCTGGCGCAGTAGGGGTCGGTGCCGTAGCCGGACACCTTCTCGAAGTTCGTTTCCGTCAGCTTCTGCAGGATGGCGGGATGCGCACCCTCGCAGTAGTCGTTCTCAAAATACAGCATATTCTTTCCCTTTCCTTTATTACGATAAAGAAGATGATTCTATTGTGAGCCAGGAACGCACGTTTGTCAACCCTTTGGAACCATGGAAAAATACCCACCCTTTGCTGTATCTTTAATTTATTTGTGGTATACTTTTACAGTGTAACCGAATATAGATCGGGAGGGACAGCAAATGAAGCAGATGCTCCGGAAAAAGGACGTCTGGGTACTTTTGGCGGCGCTCATCGGGGCGTTCGCCTGTGTGACGCTCATCCAGTTCATCAGTGGCCGCATCGACGGTGTGGCCTCGATGGTGTTCCTGCTGGCGGTGTTTTTTGTTTCCATGTACACCGACGGCTACTGGTGGGGCGTGGCCGGTTCTGTCATCAGCGTGCTGGCGGTCAACTTCGCGTTCCGCACGCCCTACTTTGCCTTCAACTTCACCATCCCGGAGAACATCTTCTCCGGCGTGGTGATGCTGGTGGTCTCCTTCATGACGAGCACCCTGACCACCCGCATCAAAAAGCAGGAGCAGCTGCGGATGGAGAGCGAGACAGAGAAAATGCGGGCCAACCTCCTGCGGGCTGTCTCCCACGACCTGCGCACCCCGCTGACGTCCATCTACGGGGCCTGCTCTACGGTCATCGACAACTACGACTCGCTGGGCCGGGAGCAGAAGATAAAGCTCCTTTCCGAGGTCTGTGCCGACGCCCAGTGGCTCAACCGGATGGTGGAGAATCTGCTCTCCGTCACCCGCATCGACGCCGACGGCGTCGCCATCCAGAAGACGCCCACCGTGCTGGAAGAGCTGGTGGATACGGTGCTGGTGCGGTTCCAGAAGCTCCACCCCGGCGTACCGGTAGAAGTAAAGCTTCCGGATGACTTCATCGTCATCCCGATGGACTCCATGCTCATCCAGCAGGTGCTGACGAACCTTTTGGAAAACGCGGTGCTCCACGCCAAGGGGATGACCCGCCTGACGCTGCGGGTGTTCACGCTGGGGCAGCGGGCGGTGTTTGAAGTCATTGACAACGGCTGCGGTATCCCGAAAGAGCGGCTCAAGACCCTCTTCACCGGCACGACCCTGACGCAGGATACCTCGTCGGGCGGCAAGCACGGCATGGGCATCGGGCTGTCGGTGTGCGCGGCCATCATCAAAGCCCACGGCGGCGAGATAAAGGCCGAGAGCACGCCCGGCGAGGGTACGACCATCCGGTTCTGGCTGGAGACCGAAGAAGTGGATACGGAGGAAACAGAGGATGAGCAATAATAAATTCAAGGTACTTATCATCGAGGATGAGGCGAACATCTGCAGCTTCATCCAGACCCTGCTGGAGACCAACGGCTATCAGGCACTGGTGGCCCAGACCTGCGTGATGGGCATGACCATGTTCATCTCCTATAACCCGGACCTCGTCATCCTGGACCTGGGCCTGCCTGACCGGGACGGTCTGGACGCCATCCGCTCCATCCGGCAGAAGTATCTGACCCCCATCATCGTCCTGTCGGCCCGCACCACCGAGCAGGATAAGATCGAGGCCCTCGACCTCGGTGCCAACGACTATATCACCAAGCCCTTCGGCACCGGTGAGCTGCTGGCCCGGGTGCGGGCTGCGCTGCGGGTGAACCGCTATGGCGGCGGGAGCTTGCCCGGCGGGGTGTTCAGCGCACAGGGCCTCACCATCAACTACGAGCGCCGCAAGGTGTTCGTGGACGGGCAGGAGGTGCGCCTGACCCAGACGGAATACAATATCGTGGCCTTTTTGTCCGAGCACGCCGGGCGCGTGATGACCTATGCGGCCATCGTCCGGGCCATCTGGGGCGACACGGACGCCAGCAGCACCAAGAAGCTGCAGGTGAATATGGCCAATATCCGCAAAAAGCTGGGCAGCCGCCCGGGCAGCAATACTTATATCCTCAACGAGCTTGGCGTGGGCTATCGGATGATAGAAGAAGACGCAAAGCCTCTGGAACCTGCGGAGGAGACGAAATGACACTGGCGCTGAGCCTGTTTGTCCTGTTTTATATTTTGATGCTGGCGGTGCAGCAGTACCGCCCCTGGGTCGCGCTGGGCGGGGCCGGGGCGTTCCTGCTGCTGGGAAAGCTGGGCGTGTATGATTTCACGCTGGCGGACGCCGCCCGGGCCGTAGACTTCAATGTCCTGCTGATGATGGCGGGAATGATGGGTACGGTCTTTCTTTTTATCCAGAGCAAGATGCCCGCCCGGCTGGCTGAGGAGCTCATTGCCCATGTGCCGGATGTCCGTTGGGCTGTGTCGGTGCTGGCTTTGCTGGCGGGGTTCATCAGTGCCTTTGTGGACAATGTGGCCACCGTGCTGATGGTGGCTCCGGTAGGGCTTGCCATCGCCCGGCGGCTGAAGCTGTCGCCGATGCCGGTGCTCATCGCCATTGCGGTGTCGTCCAATTTACAGGGCGCGGCAACGCTGGTGGGGGACACCACGAGCATCCTGCTGGGCGGCTTTGCGGGGATGAATTTCTTCGATTTCTTCTGGATGGAGGGCCGGCCCGGCATCTTTTGGAGCGTGGAGCTGGGAGCGCTGGCCTCGCTGGGGGTGCTGTTCTGGCTGTTCCGGGACCAGCGCCAGCCCGTCCATGTCACGGTGGAAACGGAGGTGGAGGACGACGTCCCCACGGCACTTCTCCTGCTGACGGTAGGTCTGCTCATCGCGGCGTCTTTCCTGCCTGAGCCTTCTGGCGGCGTGCTGCATCTGCTCTACACTCTCCGCAGCGGGCTCGTCTGCATGGGGCTGTGCCTCTTCGGTGCCGCCCGCGCCTGCTGGCGCAGCCGCTCCCTGGAGCCGCTGGCCGGGACGTTCCGGGCGCTGGACTATGACACCCTGCTGCTGCTCTTCAGCCTCTTTATTCTGCTGGAAGGGGTGAGCAGGGCGGGCGTCATCGACGCGGCGGCGCAGCTGTTCCACTCCGCAGCCGGAGACGAGCCGCTGCATCTTTACCTGCTGCTGGTGGCCGCGTCGGTGGGGCTGTCGGCCTTCATCGACAACATCCCCTATGTGGCGGCCATGCTGCCGGTGGTGCAGGGCGTCGCCGCCCTCATGAACGGCGGCGCGGGCATTGAGCCGGAGCTGTTCTACTTCGGTCTGCTTACCGGCGCGACGCTGGGCGGCAACCTGACCCCCATCGGCGCGTCGGCCAACATCGCGGCCATCGGCATTCTCCGCAAGAACGGCGAGACTGTCCGCACCCGGGACTTCCTGCGCATCGGCGTACCCTTCACACTGGCGGCAGTTCTCGTGGGGACAGGGAGCCTCTGGCTGTTCTGGGGTATCTGAGAAAATTCAGAAAAAACTGCAAAAGAAAAAGCGTAGTCTGGCAGACATCTGCCCCGGAAGCAGGCATCACCGGGGCAGATGCCTGTGTTTTTGTGCGCAGGGACGCAAGATAAAATATGCGAAAAAGAATGCAAAAACTTTTTTGAAAAAACGCTTGACTTTCCCGTTTTCCGTGGTATAATAACTATCGTTCCGAGCCGAACGGCGGCAAACAAAACAGAATATGCGGATATGGCGGAATTGGCAGACGCGTTAGATTCAGGTTCTAATCGGGGCAACTCGGTGGAGGTTCAAGTCCTCTTATCCGCACCAAACCATGAAAATCCGAACCTTTTCTCGATAGGAGAAGGGTTCGGATTTTTTGTTTTCTTTGGAGATGAAAATTTCGGCTCTGCCCTGACGGCTGTGTGTCCAAAACCTTATCAGAAAGACCGTATCACGAAGGTTACAACTGTAAAGGTGCCGTAAGGCAGAAAGGACGCAAGACTATGAAATACGATGCAAGAGCCTGTCAGTTTAATATGGATACCGGGTGCGTGGAATTGCTGCTCCGGGATGGGAGAAAAATTTCCATCGACTGCACTGGGGTCGAAGATGCGTTGAGTGTGACCATGGCGCAGAGGACGGAACTGGACTACCTCATCTACAACGATCCGCTGGGCTATGCGGATTTGATTCTGAACGGTGACCCGGAGAAATATTTGAAGAATGTGGCTGGAAGCCATGGGCTAGAAGATTAAGGGCAAAACAAAAAACAGGGTGCGCCCCTGAATAGGACGCACCCTGCCAAAGACCACAGACAATAGCGATATGTACAACAGGGCGTTCCCAGTCGGGAACGCTCTGTTTCTCTTTGCTGGTAGTGTGATGAGCTTGTTCCGCCTGCCACGCGGCAAACTCCCTCTGGCCTTCCTCGCTGTTCCAGCAGGCAAGGATGGCCGGGTAGAATGCCCGTGCCAGACGGTCGATGACTTCATCGGGGTAAGGGGAAGTGTTTGTGGACTTTTTCTTTTTGTTCAAACGCACGCTCCTTTGATCGTCCCACCGTGGCAAAGCCGGGCGAGAAAATCAAAGTTCCAATTCTTATCAGGCGCAAGGGCGCGGATGTTTTCCGCCCTGCACATGCGGCTGGTGGCTCGTTGATGGCTTACAAGTGCCTGTCGTTATGCGATTTCTTTATCGTTCAGCATTTCTTCAAACTGTGCCATATACGCCTTGTGCTGCTTGAGGATTTTTAGCGTTTCAGTTTTGGCGTAGGAATCGTCCGGTAGCTTAGGCAAGTATCTCATCAAAAAATCAAAGTTCTGCTGAATCCGCCGGACAGCGACTTCCAGCGCGGAGTAGTTGATTCCAGAGTAGTGTGAGTAGCTCGACTGCGGAGCGGGGCGGTCCTCCGGGTGCAGAATCTCGTGCACGATCTGCTTGCGGTTCGGAAAATCGGCTCTGGCAAGGCGGTGCATATCAGCATCACGGACTTTGAACTGCCCGGACAGGATTTTCTCCTGCATACCGGGCACCATCTGTTCCATGATCTCTACGCCGCGCATGAACTTTTCAGACCGGGCAACGTAGGATTCGCTGACATTGTTCCGCTCCGCAATCTGCTTACGAACGCTTGCTTCTGCGGCAGTGGGAGGAATTGTGTCAAATTGACACAATTCCTCCGGGGCGGTTTTCTTGGCAGCAGCCGTGTGCTGATTGTTGCCGTTTCCACCGGGCTTTCGATGCTCCACACTGTACTGTTTTCCAATGAGGAACTTCTTCTGCTCCGGTGTGAGGTTGCGCCGCCCCAGCTGATTTTTGCAGATCCATGCGAGGACTTCTTCTCTGCTTTCAAACGGGAGCGGCATGGTAGAGAAATAAATCTCCGGGTGCTTCTGAAGAATCGCATAACG